>PVBE012628848.1_pt1 | contig 26385 bp, 21 predicted proteins | sample 1631181 | NCBI WGS metagenome assembly PVBE01 (sample SAMN08397723, study PRJNA350692) | Marine metagenome, whole genome shotgun sequencing project. | isolation source: water | place: Pacific Ocean | collected 2012-04 | reverse complement strand
CCTGGGATCGCAGGTGATCACGACCATCCCCTCTTCGATCCTCATGTCCTCAGCCTCCTCTTCCATCACGACTTCCATCAGTGCCTCTTCGTCGACCCCTTCTGCGGGAAGCGTGACGACCCCCTTCAACTCGAACTGCCATGCCACCGCACCAGGCTCGGCCAGCGAGGCTCCTCGTTTTTCCAGAATGCCACGCACTTGCGATGCAGTCCGCTTCCGATTGTCTGTCAGGGCCTCGATCAGCAACGCAACCCCACCGGGACCATACCCCTCGTACACCAACTCTTCCAGGCTCACCCCGTCAAGCTCGCCGGTCCCCTTCTTGACCGCTCGCTCGATCGAGTCCTTCGTCATGTTGGCCCCCTTGGCCTTCTCGATCGCGTACTTCAGCTTCAGGTTGCTATCGGGATCCCCTCCGCCATTGCGGGCCGCAACAATAATGAGCCGGGCCAACTTCGAAAACAGCTTTCCCCGCTTGGCGTCAGTCAGCGCCTTTTTGTGCTTGATTCCGGCCCAGTGAGAATGTCCCGCCATGATTCCAAGATGCTAGTTTTTGACGCTTTCATTACAAGCGGTTTTTGCCCGCAAGTCCTTGATCCGAGCAGCGAGGAAGGCATCAGGATCGAGCCGGATGCCCCTTTCCCAGGCGCGAATCGCGCCATTCGGATCGCCCACAGCCAACAGCGCGACCCCCAGAGCACGCCAGACTCGAGGGTCCTGTCGCTTCCCGAGCAGATCGCCGAGCAGCCGGAGGCTGCGGTCGGCTCGGCCTGAACGGAGCAACGCCCGGGCCAGATCGATACCGATCGAAATCGACGCCGTTTCACGCAAGGCCTGCTCCAGATACCTCACCGCCAGATCGGCCTCACCCGTGGCATCGAGGTGGAAGCTGCCGAGCGCGTGCAAGACCAAGCCGTTGGTCGGCTGCCTCAGCAGAGCCACCTCGTAGGCCTCTCGAGCCTTCTTCAACTCTCCCTCTACCTGCCAGGAGCCCGCCAGGTGCATCATCGGCAGCGAACTCTCGGGGAACCTCCGCGCACCCCGCCGCCAGGATTTGCGAGCGGCCTCTTTCTGCCCCATCCGGTACTCCACCTGCCCACGCAAGAGGTAGTACCTCAACACCTCGGGGTGTCCCCGGCGCTCGATCGGATCCAGCATCGCGAGCGCCCGCCTCGGCGCCATCCGCGCGAGCTGCCGAGCCCACAACATTCGAGCATCCAGCTCCTCGCGCCCACTCTCGATCAACCCACCGAGAATCGTCTCAGCATCCCGGACTCGACCCGCCAAAAAAAGTAGCTTCGCCCGGAACAACGCCTCTCTCGCTCTCAGGCCACCTTGCTGCCGCGCATAGCGATCGAGCGAGCCGAGTGCCTCGGCATGCCGCCCCGCCCGGGCCTCACAGCGAGCGATATCGAGCGGCAGTCGGGCCGGAGGCTCAGGCAATTCGAGCGCCTCCCGGTAGACCTCGGCCGCCTCGCCGAACCGGCCAGAATGGTGCAGAAGCCCCCCCAACCAGATCAGACGCCGACTCCTCGCCTCCCGGTCCAGATTGGCCACCAAGATGGCAAAGACCTCACGTACGCGCTTCCAATGCCCGGCACCGGCATAAACCCGAGCCGACGCTTCCAATGCCCCGTGATCGTCGCCCCCAGCCAGGCGACCAGCCAACTCGAGAGCCACCGCGGACTGCCCGTTGTCGGCAGCCAAGCTCATCAGCCCCAGAAGCATCTCGGTGTCGGCCGGATCGGTCAGCACGACAGCCTGACGCAGGTAGCCGACAGCCTGCTCCTTCTGGCCCAGCAGGTAGAGAGCATCTGCCAGTCGCTTGTGGATCGTCGGGGATTCTGGCACCAGCTTCGCCGCTAGTCGGTAGCGCCCCTCCGCCGCTTCCAGGCGTCCCCGGAATTGATCATCCAACCCCTGAGCGAGATGGGCGAAAGCCCGGTCGCGCTTCTGTGATCGCGTCCACTCAGGGGCGGTCGAGCACCCGATCAGGGAGAACGCGAGCAGCAGGATCGATCCACGGCTGATCATGATCTAGAGTCTAGCAGACCCCGTGGCCCGATGGCAGGTTGTCTGGGGCTGCTAGCGCAATCCACCGGACTTTGCGCTAAGATGAGTCGCGAGACTCATGTCCGACGCCAACATCGCGCTCAATTTCCTTCTCGAGCTGTCCCGGGCCACCCGAATGATCCGGATGTACTCGGCTGAGCATCCGGCCGTTCAAAAGGGAACCGAGAAGGCCTACGACGCGGTCAAGCAGGTCCTGGCACAACATGAAAAGATCTCCCTGGGTCGCAAGGAGGGGCAGATCATTTTCATGGACAAACCGGTCCGAGACGGCACCCAGGCGGCCGAGCGGTTCTTCGATCTGCTCAGCGAGCAGGGTATCGACACGCTCGTCCTGCTCCGGGGCCTGACCGCCCTCGAGCTCGTCTCGTTCATCCAGTGCCTCGGCATCAAGCAAACCGACCTGAGCCACTCGGGCATGCTCCGCAAGCTCAATCACATGCCCCACATCCAGGTCAACGAGCTGACCTACAAGGCGGTCTCGGACGCCGAGGAGATGATCCTCGACAGGTTCGACTGGGACCAGTCGTTCCGCAGCCTCCTCTCGCGACCACCGGCCGAGGTCAATGCGGCGTTCAGTAACATGCTCAACCAGCTCAACACGCAGCTGGAGCAGCTTCCACCGGACGAGCAAGGAGAGCAACTGAGGCAGCACTTCTCGGAGGCCAGCCGGCAACTCTTCTCTCAGTTCGGCGTCGGGGTGGACAACGTGTCGACGCACCTGCAGGGGATCATCATGGGGCTAGCCCCCAGCGTGCAGCAAAAGATGTTCGGCCAGGCCTACTCCAACCCCGAGGAAATCGATCTCGACGCCTTTCTGCGGCAACTCGGACCGATCATCAAGGCCGGCCTACTCGTCAACGAGCTTCACGCGGGTGATCTGACCGGCGAAGAGTGGCAGGACCGGCTGGACCGACTACTCGAGGCAGACGCGGATGTCGTCGACCTGGCAGAGCAGATCGCCAAGCTGCTTGCCAGTGGACAACCGCTCGAGGATAACCAGGAGGCCCTCTCGCAACTCCTGAGGCTGCTACAGGAGCAGGCCGGGGACGAGGTGGCTGTGGCCCGGCAGCGCGGCCGAGTGGTCATCGCAGACCAGCAAGAGACCTGCGTCGCCCAATACACGGAGGTGCTAGGCGGCGCCGGTTACCACGTCGAGGTCCATGACAGCGGCGCCACCGCCCTCCGCTCGATCCGTGAGGCCCCACCCGACTGCCTCGTACTGGACATTCCGTTGCGCGAGATGACCGGGCTGGAGGTGATCGCCACCCTCGACGCCGAGCGTCGCGGGGTCCCGATCGTCGTGTGTAGCCAGCGGGATGCGTTTCGGGACGCATTCGAGATCAAGATGTACCCCAAGCTGGAGTATCTGCCCAAACCCGTCGAGATGTCGGAGTTCATCAACGCGGTGGACCACTTCATCGAGCAGAAGCGAGCGGTCACGGGCCGGGTGATCCAGCAGCTGACTCCGCAAGAGCAGGAGGACCTGGACAAGGCGCGTCGAGTCCAGGCCAACCTCCTGCCCAAAGAGACCCCGAAGATCCCCGGTTACGAGCTGGCGACCTATTACCGAGCCTCCCGCGACGTCGGCGGGGATTACTACGACATCTTCCAGCTGAGTGAAGAGCACACCGGCCTGCTCATCGCAGACGTCTCGGGCAAGGGAATCTCCGGCGCGATGGTGATGTGCATGGCGCGTACGGTGTTCCACTCGATCGTGCAGCAGAGCCTCTCTCCCCGCGAAGTCCTGTTACGAGCCAACGGCCTGATCCACCGGGACCTGGCCCAGGGGATGTTTCTCAGTGTGATGTACATGGTGCTCGACCACCGCACCGGACGTGTGAGCTTTTGCTGCGCGGGGCACGAACCCGCACTGATGTACACCAGGTCGTTTGGATTCGCTTCGTTCACCACCCCGTCCGGAATCGCGCTCGGCCTGGTTGGCAATGAGATCTACGAGCGATCCCTGATCGAAGAGAAATTCGAGCTGCGCAAGGGCGACCAGGTGCTGATGTACACCGACGGCGTGATCGAGGCGATGAATCCGAAGCACGTGGAATTTGGTGGACAGCGCCTGACCCAGCTGGTCAATCAAAACCAGCAGCTGACCACCCAGCTGCTGCTAGAACTGATCTTGACAGAGGTCAAGGTCCATCAGGACGGCGAGCCACAGTACGACGACATAACGCTGGTCGGACTCAAGATGCTCTGATCGCAGCACCTCATCTCCCAGAAAGCTCGATTACGGAAGGAGACACCAGCGTGGCCAGCGCGCACCTCCCAGTGGCCTGGATATCCAGTACGCTGTCGACCCACCGATGCCATGCAGCGCACTGCGAAGGGGCCGGGCCAGTGAGGCCTGTGTGCTCCCGGAATTTGTCAGCCCCCTGTGTCAGACCCCGTGGAAATGCGTTAACCAGTGACTGGGCCGCGGCGCCCCGTCCTTAGCATTGTGTTTGCGAGTCACACCACCCTGACCTTATGATGGTATTTTTCATGCGTACCTGTGCATTTCTGATGTTGACCGCCTTGCTGGCTGTCCCGCCCCTCCAGGCACAGCCCCGCCCCACAGGCAAGGCAAAGAAGTTCGCGCACCTCGAGCAGGTGGCCGCCAGAAAACACCTCAAGGTCCTACACATCCCGATCGAAGGCGAGATGAGCGACGCGACGACCGCGCTGATCCGCCGGGGCGCCCAAGAAACTCGGGCTCAAAAGATGGACGTTGTGCTGCTGGACATCCACACACCCGGGGGCAGCCTGATGGCGACCCAGCTGATGTGCAGCGAGATGACCAAGCTCTCTGACAGCGGGGTTCTGACGATCGCCTATGTGCGCCACAGCGCCTGGAGCGCCGGCGCACTGCTCGCGCTCTCGTGCGAGTTCATCGTGATGCACGGCAGTGGATCTATCGGCTCGGCCAAACCATTCCTCATGGGCCAAGGCCAGAGCTCCGAGTCGATGGATGAGAAGCTCAACTCGGCGGTGAGGGCCGACTTCCGCGCGATTGCCCAGCGAATGGGCCACTCCCCGACTCTCGCGATGGCGATGGTCGACCAGGCGCTGCAGGTTTATGAGGTGACCGTCGACGGGCGTAAGCGCTATCTCACCGCCGACCAGATCGACGAGATCCACCATGCCAAGGATGTCACGCAGGGCCCGGTCGTCTGCCGCAAGGGGCAGCTACTCAACCTGACTGCGCAAGAGGCGCTCAACTACCAACTGGCTGCAACGGTGGCGGACAGTCCCGAGGCACTGTTGAAGCAGTGGGGATTGCACGCCGACCAGCAGCGAACGCTCCGGGCAAGCTGGTCGGAGCATCTCGCCGGCTGGCTCTCCTCCGGCTTCGTCGTGATGTTGCTGCTGGTCATCGGGGGACTGGGGATCTATCTGGAGATGTCCAGCCCGGGCTTCGGCTTCCCCGGCTTGATTGGTCTGACCTGCATTGTGCTGCTGCTGTTCGGCAAGTACCTCGCCGGACTGGCCCAGGTGGCCGACATCCTGCTGATCCTGACTGGAATCCTCCTCCTGGCCGTGGAGGTCCTGGTGATCCCCGGATTCGGCGTGGCCGGGATTTCTGGGCTGCTCTGCCTGGCCCTGGGGCTGATCCTCTCACTGCAGAGCTTCGCACTGCCGCAGAACGAGTTACAGAGCGAGATACTGCAGCGCAACGCCGTGGTGGTCCTCGCCTCACTGGGATTCGTGCTGACCGGCATGTTCGTGATGATCCGCTTCCTGTCCCTGGCGCCAGGCTTCAACCGGCTGATCCACTCCGCGGTGCAGGACGAAACCTACATCGTCGCTGAGCCCGAGCTAGCAGAGCTGAATGGAAAGATCGGCACCACCTCCACCAAGTTGCGTCCCTCCGGCAAGGCCAAGATCGGCGGACAGCATGTCGACGTGATCTCCAACGGAGAATTCATCGAGTCCGGAGCGTCGATTCGGGTGGTCTCGGTCAAGGGAGCCATCGTCACGGTGGAGCAGGCCTGATGGATCTACTCGCGCTGCTGGCACCACCAGACCCCCTGCTGCTGACTCAGGTCAGCGTCGTCATGATCATCCTCACCTTCACCTGCGGGATGGCGCTGATCCTGCTCGAGATATTCGTACCCGGCATGGTCATCGGATTGATCGGCACAGGACTGCTCGTCTCGTCCATCTACTGGGCATTCAGCGAATACAGCCCCTTGTTCGGCGGTACGTTGGTCGGGATCTGCATGGTCCTCGCCCCGATAGCCTTCTTCTGGGGGCTCAATCGCCTCAGCCACAAGCAAACAATGGAGGTCGAGGAGGGATACGTCTCGACCAGCACGGATCTGACCCCGCTGATCGGCTTGACTGGAACCGCAACCAGCCCACTGCGACCGTCCGGCAAGGGAGAGATCAAGGGCCAGACGATGGACCTGATCAGCGAAGGCCCCTTCATCTCGCCCGGCGCGAGATTCGAGGTCGTCAGCGTCAACGGGGTCTATCTGGTGGTGCGGGAGGTCCAGGCGACCGACGCCTGAACTAACCCGCTCCCGATCAATTATTGGGGTATAATCTCGGCTCTGACCAAGAGAAGAGGGGGGTATAGGATGCACAACAGCTTGATCTGGACGACACTGGCCGCCGACGATCCATCGCCTACCGCGGTGATCACCATCGTCGTCGGACTCGGACTTCTAATGCTGACGGCCATCGTGCTGATCAAATACGGCAACCTCTGGCTGCAGGCCTGGGTTTCCGGCGCGCCGATCAGTATCGTCGAGTTGGTTGGGATGACTTTCCGCAAGGTCAACGCAGGAGTCATCGTCAACTCGCGCATCATGGGGATCAAGGCCGGGGTGCATCTGGAGACCGCCGACCTCGAAGCCCACTACATGGCCGGCGGCTCGGTGAACACCGTCATACGGGCGCTGATCGCCGCCAAGAAGGCCGGAAGTGTGGACCTGACCTGGACCCAGGCGGCCGCGATCGACCTGGCGGGCCGTGACGTGCTGGATGCAGTGCGCACGTCGGTCAACCCACGGGTGATCGATTGCCCCGCCCCGGGGGGAGGCCGTGCGACGATCGACGCGATTGCCAAAGATGGCATCCAGCTGCGAGCCAAGGCACGAGTCACGGTGCGAGCCAACATCAAGCGACTGGTCGGCGGCGCCACGGAAGAGACGATCATCGCCCGCGTCGGTGAGGGCATCGTCACCACGATCGGCTCCTCCGATACCCACAAGCAGGTGCTCGCCGACCCGGACCTGATCAGCCAGTGCCTGCAGGGCAAGGGACTGGACTCCGGCACCGCCTTCGAGATCCTCTCGATCGACATAGCCGACATCGACGTCGGTGACAACATCGGCGCCCGCCTGCAGGCCGACCAGGCCGAGGCGGACAAGCGCATCGCCCAGGCCAAGGCCGAAGAGCGCCGGGCGATGGCGGTCGCGATGGAACAGGAAAACTTGGCGCGTATCCAGGAAAACCGGGCCAAGGTGGTGCTGGCCGAGGCCGAGGTGCCGAAGGCGATGGCCGAGGCGTTCCGTACCGGCAACCTGGGCATCATGGACTACTACCGCATGAAGAACATCCAGGCCGACACCAAGATGCGCGACTCGCTCTCCGGAAACAGCTAGAACGATGGAGGTGTTCGTGTTCCTCCTGCTGGCTTTCATCACCTGGATCGTGACCTCTGGGGCCAAGACGATCCAGGAGCTGATGAGGCAAGCTCAATCGCCCCCGTCAGACCGCACCCAGCAGCGGCGAGCATTACGGGAGCACTTGCGGCAGGGACTGCGGGAGCAGCAGGGACTGCCCACGATCAGGCGGGAGCAGCGCTCCGCTGCGCAGCAACCCGTGGGTCAGCAGCAGCAGCGACCCCGCAAGCCGGCGCAGAGACGTCAACCGGAGGCCGATCTCCCCGTGCTGACGCCTGCCCGCCAGTCGATCGCCGAGCACGTGCAAGAGTCCATCATCGACCACGTGCAAGAAGACATCGTCGACCACGTGCAGGAAGACATCATCGGCCATGTCCGCTCACACATCGTCAACGAGGTGGAAGAAGACATTGCCTGGCACGCCACGCAGATCGGCTCGAAGCAACTCGGAAAAGTGAGACCCACGCAGGCTCCGCAACTCGCCAGCGGGGTACAGCCAGCCAAGCGCAAGAAAAGGCGCAAGAAAAGGCGCAAGAAACCCGTGAAGGCCAGCCTACCCCGTGCCGAATCGGCACAGGCGCGACCGAACCTGCGCCAGATGATCCTGGGCGCAGAGATCCTCGGACCACCACGCAGCCTGCGCCCCTACAGCCAAGAAGACACCTAGCAGACCGCGGAGACGCACGACCGTAGGGCTCGTGTCGCGCGTGGGCCCAGCTACTCTTTGTCCTTGCGCCGCAGCCGAAGACGGGACGTGCGTCCCTGACTGCGCCGACTCGACCGGCGGCTGGTTTCGCTGCGCGCGCGCCCCTCCCGGCGGCGAGTCTCCGCCCGCTTACCATCGACACGCGACTGGCGCCGGCCGCCTTCGCGACGACCTGACCGGCGGATGCCGCTGCGCTCACGCTCCGGCTCCTCCCCCGAGAACAGGGTCTTCTTCACCGAGTCGGGCTCGAACTGCAGCGCCTGATGGCCCTCGACGACCGCCTCGAGATCCTCGATCAGTTCCCGAGGACTCTGGTAGCGAATCTCCCGCTCCTTGGCCATCATCTTCTCGATGAAGTAGTGCATGTGGTGCGAGATCATCCCCGACTTGGTCTTGTCGGATGACAGGCCCTCGAGCACTTGCTTGGCCATCACCTCCATCCCGTCAGCCCCGCTGAACGGCACCTCACCGATGACCAGGTGATAGAGGGTAGCCCCCATCGAGTAGATATCGCTGCGGATGTCGACGTCACTGCGACCTCGCGCCTGCTCCGGAGAGATGTACTGCACCGTACCGCAGGTGATCCCCTCCTCGCCTTCGCCCGCCGAATCCGCCCCCTTGGCAAACCCCAGATCACAGAGCTTGATCTGCCCCGAACTGGTCATCAACATGTTGTCTGGCTTGATGTCACGGTGGGTGATGCCCTTGCTGCCGAGGTACTCGAGACACCGGGCGACCTGCAGGATGACGTGCAGCGCCATCTCCTCGGAAAGCCGGCCCTCCTCGTCGATCATATCCTGCACCGACGGCCCGTCGACATGTTCGAGCGCCATGTAGTAGTAGCCGCTCGACTGCCCGTAGTCGGAACCCTGCACCAGGTTTTCGTGCTGCAGCTCGTACATCAGCTTGGCCTCGTTGAGGAACCCCTCCACGAAGCGCTTGTTGCCATAGTGATGCGGAAAGAGAATCTTCAGTGCGGCCAGGTCACGCAATTCACTGGTCCTGGCCTGGTAGACGGTCGCCATGCCGCCCTGACCGATCTTTCGGCTGATCAGATAACCTTCGATCGCCTTGCGACCTTGGGGGGTGGACAGGTCGAGCGAAACCCCCTCACCCGTCTGTAGAAAGTGAAGCTGGTGCTTGTCGAGCAGCTTCTTCTTCTCGAAGATCCGGATCAGCGAGATCTCTTTGCCTCGCTCAGCCAAGGTCCTCTGGATGTCCATACACTGCTGGACCAAGTCCTGGGTGAGAAACTGGTTCTGGACCGCTTTCACGGCCAAGATCATCTCTTCTCTGGAGGCCAAGCGCGTCGACTCCTTATGGTGGGTCCGCGGAGACCGCGGTCTGGGAACTCCTGAGCTGAATCAGTTGATTGTAACAAAATCAGCGAACTCGATCAATGTGGCAGTTATACTGCCCTCTGATGGCACATCCGCCGGAGGATTTGGCGGCGCAAAACGAGCAACTCCGCGCCGAGCTAGACGAAGCATCCAGGCAGATCGAAAGGCTGCAGACGATACGCAGCGACGTTCTCAGCCGGCTCAGTCACGAGATCAAAACGCCGCTAACCGCCATTCTCGGCTTTTCCGAGGTCCTGCTGGAGGCCGAATTATACGAGATGGCCGACATCAAGGACTTCGCTCTCGAGATTCACGAGAAGGCGCGGCTGATGCACCTGATCTCGGAAGATCTGATCAGCCTGGCGCGCATGGAAGCCGGGATGATGACCTACGACCTGCGGATGACCGAGGTCGGCCCACTGCTCGAAGGCGTGGCTAGCGAGTTCCGCGAGGAGTGTCGCCTGCGAGGGCTAGAGGTGATACTCCAGCTCCAGCCGAGTTGCCCGCTGCCGATCGACCAGGAGAAGCTGCACCAGGTACTGTGTAACCTCCTGCGCAACGCGATGGACGCCACTCCAAAGGGGGGACAGATCAGCATCCTGACCGAGGAGGATCTGGAGGAGTGTCGGATTATCATTCGGGACACGGGCTGCGGCATCGAGGCCGACGAGATCAACCAGATCTTCGAGAAGTTCACCCAGATCGAGGATATCCTGCACCACCAAGAGGGGCTGGGCCTCGGCCTGGCCCTCTCGGAACGGATCATCGAGGACGGACATGGCGGCCGGATCATCGCCCACAGCGACGGCAAGGGAAAGGGAGCCGAGTTCGTCGTCCATCTTTCCCGAGATGCCAGCGCACCCGAAAGCTGAGAGGCGACCGGGCTCCCGACCGCCGCGAAGCTCCGTCAATGACCCTTCTCGGGCACCGGCTGGAACGCCTCGAGCGGGACCTGAAAGATCTCCCACTGTTCGTTGGCGAAACGCAGTGTCGTGGCGTTCTCCCAGCAAATCGCCTCCGCCTGCTTGGTCCGCGTCTGATACGGCAGCTTGATCCGCCGAGCTCTGCTAGAGAGCCAGCGGTCCCCCTCCACAGGTCGCTCGAAGATCCAGATCTCTGTCTGTGTGAGCACCGCGAGCCGCTTACCGTCAGGCGACAGGTCGGCCCCCGTCGGCCAGACGCCAATCGACGGGTGGGTGTCGACCAGCGTGAGCACGTTCTCACGATCGGTGTGAGTCGTGTCCAGCCGATACAGCCTGGTGCCGACCTCCGCCCGATGGAGTTGTCCTGCAACCCGATGCTTGGTCAGCAGATATGGCTTGCCGTCGAAAATGAAGATCGACTCGCAGTCGAAATGCCATTTTTCGGCAGGGTATCGTTTCTGCTCCGGATAGCGCACCGGCCACCAGGTCAAGATCCGCGCACGGGAGGAAGCGCGTGGGTTGGGCTCGTTCAGAACATAGATCCCAAGATCTCGGCGGCCATTGCCATTGTTGCCCAGGTCGGCAATATAGAGCTTGCCGTCGGCCAGCGCGATGTCCTCCCAGTCGTAGTTGGCCGCCAGTGAGATGCGATGGCCGGGCCAGAGCTTCTTGCCTGCGGCAAACACCTCGCCGTAGTACTCCCTCACCTTCCAGGGCGGAATGATGATCTGGCCCTTGCCAGTGATCGGAAATATTCGCGCCTCGTCTCCGCTGTCGTTGTGAACCCAGTAGACATCGGGGTAGGTGCGACTCTTGACGATTCCACTGATCTCACCGGCTGGCTGATACGCCACCCGAGCGACCCGCTTGATCGGATCCTGCGCCTGCCGCTGAGCGCTCGCCATCGGAGAAAGGGCCAGACCGACGCCCAGGAGGATGAAGACGTTTCTCATCTCGGGATGATATCATCCATCCGTGAAAATCGGCTGGCTGTTCGAACACCCCACCCTCTCGGGCGGCGAGCGCTCGGCATTGGAGATGCTCACCCGGCTAGCCCCCCCCTACGAGCCAGTCGCCTTGAGCCCAGCCGAGGGACCGCTGGCTACAGCTCTCGCCCAGCGAGGCGTGCCTCATCTGCCCCACACGATCAACCGGCGGAAAGCCGATATCGAGACGCTCGTCGACCAGCTGAACGCAAAGGCGACAGCGCACGGACTCGACTTGCTGCACGCCAACACGCTCTCCACGGCAGATCTCGCCGGACTGGCCAGAGTACGCTCTGTGGGCCACATTCGAGAAATCGGGCGCTTGTCCGCCGCGCGAGCCGCCCGCCTGGCCGCCAACGAACGACTGCTCGCGGTCAGTAATGCAGTTGCACAGAACCTGATCGCACAGGGGGTCCCTTCGGCCAAAGTACAGACCTGCTACAACGGCATCGATCTGTCCCTTTGGGACCCGACCCGCTGGACCGATGCAGGCCGAACCCTGCGCAAGGGGCTCGGCGAGCGTCGACTGATACTCAGCGTCGGGCAGCTGGGCATGCGGAAGGGACAGGACCTCTTGGTGAAAGCGTTCGAGCAGATCGCATCGCCGGCCGAACTCTGGATCGTCGGGGAGCGCTGGTCCACCAAACAAGAGTCGATCGACTTCGAGCAGGAACTGCGTGCGCGCGCTGCTGGATCATCCCAGCCGGTACGCTTTCTGGGCTACCGCGAGGACATACCCGCGCTTCTCGCGGCAGCTGACCTGGTCGTCCACCCGGCGCGTCAGGAGCCTCTCGGGCGAGTGATCATGGAGGCGATGGCGATGGATCGTCCGATCGTCGCCACCGCGGTAGGCGGCACACCCGAGATGCTTCCGGCCGACGTACTGATTCCACCGGATGACGTGCCGGCGCTGGTCTGCGCCCTTGCCGATCCACCGCAGCGAGGATTCCGCGCACGGTGCCGCGAACGATTCTGTTCCGAGCGCGCGCTGAACTGTCTACTCACCGTGTACGCTGAACTGGCCAAGGTGTAGACTGACGGCCAATGCACATCGGCTACACCCAGATCCTCGACCGCACATACCCTGGACCCCAGGGGCCACAGGCTCTCGCGACACGCCTGATCAACATCACCGAGGGGGTAATCGAAGGCTTTGGGCGGTTCATCCGCGAGCACCCACACCCGATGCCTGTCACGGTTGTCAGCGACCCCAACACCCACCAGGCCGCCGGAAAGGCCCTGATGGCCTCCTTGACCCATGCCGAGGTTGAAACCTGCGAGGTCCTGCTCCCCGATCCCGAGCCGAAGGCGGACGACCACACCCTGCGCGACCTGCAAAGTCTGATCCCCGACGAGACAGCCTTCCTCATCGCCTGCGGGAGCGGCACGATCAACGACCTGGTCAAGATGGCGGCCTTCGAGCGCGGGCTGCGCTACGGCGTGGTGCCCACGGCGGCTTCGATGAACGGCTATACCTCGACGATCTCGGCGTTGACGGTCGAGGGAGTCAAGCGAACCTTGCCCGCCCAGCCGCCGGCCTGGGTGGCAGCCGACCTGGGGGTGGTGCGCGCCGCTCCACCCGAGATGGCCGGCGCGGGCTTCGCGGACCTGCTCTCGAAGACCACGGCGATGGCGGACTGGGCCATCTCGCACACGGTACTCGGCGGCTGGTTCAGCACGACGCCACACGAGCTGGTCGAGTTGGCATTCGACACGGTGCTCAAGAAGGCCGGCGGCGTCGGCGCGGCCAAACCCGCCGCGATCAGCGCACTGACGCACGCCCTCGTCCTCTCTGGCCTTTCGATGGCAGTCGCCGGCAGCTCGGGCCCGGCCTCGGGCGGTGAGCACCTGATCTCACACTACTGGGACATGACCGCCAAGACCGCCGGACGAAAACCGGCATTACACGGCTGCCAGGTGGCCATCGGTACACTGGTCAGCGCCACACTGCACGAGAAGCTGCGCGCGCACCGCCCCAGGCCCGTGACGGCCCCGGACCGCGAGCAATGGCTAGCAGAAGTAGCCGCCCAGTTCGCAGGCGCTCAGGCCGACCAGGTCGTACAGCAGGCCTCCCGTGTCTATCGGGACCAGCAAGCCGCCAACAAGCAAACGGCCAAGCTCGAGCGCATCTGGGACAGCTGCCTGTCCGCAGCGGAGAGGTATCTGGAGCCCGCCTGGAAACTACAGGAATATCTGACAGCTGCCGGCGCACCGACACGGATCTCCCAGATCGGAGTTTCTGCTGACGAGATGCGAGCAGCCTTGCTACACGGCCGCGCGATCCGCGATCGCTACACCGTGCTGCACCTGGCGGCCGACGCAGGCCTGCTCGAGTTACTGGCGGACGAGGTGCTGTCGGACAGTGGCGTGCTGGCATAGGCCCGGCTGAACCGGACGAGCACCTCCGACACGCCTGCGGGAGGCCATTTGGCGGGATTTCCAGCCGTTTCCACCAGGGCCAAGTTCCCTGGCGCGACGATCCCAGGTAGAATGGCTAAATGGTTAGCGAAGCGCAGCTCGCACGCTGGTGGGAGACCAAGGATGACGGCCGGATCCTGTGTACACTCTGCCCGCGGTACTGCCAAATCGGCGAAGACCAGTACGGCTTCTGCTTCATCCGACAGAACCATGGCGGCAAGCTCTACAATCTGGGTTACGGCCGGTCAACCGGTTTTGCAGTCGACCCTATCGAGAAGAAACCGCTCAACCACTTTCTCCCCGGCGGCACTGCGCTCTCCTTTGGCACAGCGGGCTGCAATCTGGGCTGCCGCTTCTGTCAGAACTGGAGCATCTCGAAGGCCAAGCTGGACGACCGCCGCAGCCGCCTGATCGCTCCCGACGAAGTTGTCGAGCTGGCTCGGCGGGAGGGCTGCGACTCTATCGCTTTCACCTACAACGACCCGACGATCTTCGGTGAGTTCGTCATCGACATCGCTCGCGTGGCACGTGCCACCGGGATCAAATCGATCATGGTCACCGCCGGCTATATCGACGAGAGAGCGCGGGAAGAGATCTACGCCGAGATCGACGCGGCCAATGTCGATCTCAAGGCGTTCACCGAGCAGTTCTATCGCAAGCTCACCTTCAGCCACATCAAGCCGGTGCTCGAGACGATCCGCTGGCTGGTCCACGAGACAGACGTCTGGGTCGAGTTGACCAACCTGCTCATTCCGGAGCACAACGACTCACCGTCCGAGATCGCACAGATGTGCGACTGGATTCTGGCCGAGCTCGGTGATGGCGTACCGATCCACTTCACCGCCTTCCACCCGGATTACAAGCTGACCGACAAACCCCGAACACCACCCCAGACACTGATCCGCGCACGTCAGCAGGCCCTGGAGAAGGGCCTGCGGTACGTCTATGTGGGCAACATCTTCGACGACGAGGGACAGGCCACCTACTGTGGCGCCTGCAACGCGCGGGTGATCGACCGCAGCTGGCACGCCGTCACACTCTTTCGCCTGGACGCAGAAGGCTGCTGTCCCGACTGCGGCCATCAGATCCCAGGGCGGTTCAAGGGGGCCCCGGGGCTGTCCCACGGGCGGCGGCGAGCAACCCACCTATAGCGAGCAGCCACCTTGAAGGCCCCTGAAGCCGAATCTAGACCTCCAGCGCCCGCAATTCCGCCAGGTCGACCCGATTAGCGGCCAGGCTGTCGTAGGACGCTGGATGACAGGTCACCAGCAATATCTGCAGTCGCTCGGCAGCCCGCGCGACGCGGGGCAGCATGCGGGCCATTCGCTCGGCATCGCTGTGGACCAGGGTGTCGTCGAGAATCACCAGCTGCGGCTCTCGCGTCGAGAGCAACTCGCCCAGGTTGAGGCGAATCAGCGTCACGAGCTGGATCCAGGTCCCGTGAGAGAGCGCCACCGGTCCCACCGGCACTCCCCGCTCCACCTCCAGACCGTCCAAACCCAGATCCCGATCGAAGGCCAGGCGACGCAGCGGCTGCCCTAGATCAGCCAGATCCGCGATCACGTTCTCAGCGATCGGGTCCAGCACCGACTCGATGCTAGCCTCACGCTCTTCCAGGTAACGCCGGTAAAGGAGCCTCAGCCCGTCTGCCCGCAACGTCTCCCGCTCGAGCCGCCGCTCGATCTCGTGCATCCGCGCCTCCAGCGCTGGCAGCTGCTCAGCTGCCTCATCCTCGCTGATCGTGGCGAGCGCCCCCCGCAAACGGTTGACCTCGGCCTCGTGCGCGGCGATCTCAGACTGCTTGGCGGCAATCGACCGGTCCAGCTCCGCCACTCGGCGATTTGGGATCCCCTCGACCTGCTCCCGCGCCTCCTCCAGTTCTTGGCGCAGCCGCTCTGCGGCCGCCAGCTGCCCCTGAGCTGCCGTCACGGCCTCCTGCCGCTCCACGTCGCTCAGCCCATCCCCCGTGAGTCGCTCCAGCTCAGTACCCAGCTGGCTCGATGCACGCTCTGCCGCGCAGACCTGCGCGCGCAGTGCCGAGACGTCAGCCGCCACCCCCGCAAGTGCCTCCGCGGAATCGCCATGCGCCTTGTCTGCCTCGTCGAATTCCCGCTCGGCGCAACTCACGTCCTCGGCCGTCACCCCGGGGTCGAGCGGCAGGGCGGACGCCTTGCTCTCGGGCAGTCGGACCATCTCGCCCTGCAGACGAACCAACTCCTCGTTGAGCGCCAGTGGCCCACCTGGAGTCAGTCCGCGCAGTTCGGCCTCCAGCTGGTCGATCTCCCGGGATAGCACCTGGTGCCGCTCCACCGCCTCCATCAGTTCTTCGGGGGTTCGTCCACCGTACTGCAGCGCCAGTGTCGCCAGCTGATCCCGCTCCGCGGTCGACACCTCCACCCGCCCCACACCAGGCAAGATCAACTCGGCCCGACCCGAGGGGCGAAGTTCGTGTTGCTGGTCCGGCTCGAGCATCACCTCACGGACCTCCCCATCCACATCGCAACTCAACGTCATCCGCGAATCGGCGGTGAAGGTCAGCCTGATCGCCGCCAGCGCGGTCAGCTCGGACAGGCGCTGACGCACTTCCGCGGGGGGGACGTGCAGCAGCTCCCGCTCATGGCGCCTGGCTTGCAGCCATGCGCTCAACTCGGACGTCCGCTCGATACGCCCCGAGAGGGAGCGCATCCGCTCCTCCATGGATCGACGCTCTCCGCGAACCTCCGTCTCCCGCAGCTGATCGCGGATCAGCCCCCAGCGTCGACGCAGCCTGATGGCCCGCTCTCGGCTGGTCTCGACCAGCGCCTGCTGGCGGACCTGTTCGGACTCTCCCGACACCAGAGAGGCCTGCAGCCGGACAAGCTGGGCCCCGGTCTCGGCAACGGTCGCACGACGCTGCCCGATGGCCCTGGCGCGCTCCGAGAGCTCACGCCAGTTGGCCGCCGCCGCCTCGTAGGCCAGGTCCGCCTCACGGCGGCGCTGGCGATGGGTCTCTGCCTGCGAAAGCACCTGCGCCGCCTGTTCGTGCTCGCTGCACAAGCGCACCAGCACGGTTCGCGCTTCGGCCACAGCCTGCTCCACGAACGCCAGGCGCTCGCGACGACCGGCCCAATCGTCCAGCAGCCCGGAGAGGCTCTCCCGCCGCGCCGTGAGCTGGATCAGCTCGGACCTCAGCTGGGACGGCCCAGCACTCTTGCGAAGGGAGCCATTGGCCCGGAAGGTTGCCTGATAGGCGGCCTCGATCCTCTCAGCGACCCGGCGCGAGGCGGGCGACTCGAGAAGCTGACCCGCCGACTGGCGCAGCGCATAGCCCGTCTCGCCCGTCAGCGTCGGGGGCATCCCGACGTCGCCCTGGAGAGCCCAGAGCAACTGGCTGATACCCCGATCGCGAGGTCTGCTCGCACCGCTCTTGCTGCCAGGCGCCTCGAGCAACTCGAGGATCGCTCGATCTGCCTGCTTTCCTTCGGCGAGCAACCGCCAGCCGGAAGGCTGTTGCCGCTCGAGCTGGCACGAGGGCTCATCGAGGAACTGCTTGTGCAGCCGGTAGATCTCGCCCTGGGTCTCGAACTCGAGTGTCACTGCAGGAGCTAGACAGGTCCCCCACGGGCGAACCGTCAGCAACTCCGCAGCGCGGCTGTCATGACGATCGAACAGTCCCCGACAGATCGCGCCGACGAGGCTCGATTTGCCGGAGCCATTGGGCCCATGGAGCAGGTTGGCACCGGGCTCCAGTGCAACGCCAAAACTCTCGAGCGCGCCCCAGTGTCTGACCTGGATCGAGCGGAGGATCACGCGTGAACCTGCTCGTAGTAGAGCTGCAGCGCAGCACCGGCAACACGCGAGTCGAGCGTCCCGTCGTTGAGCTCCGACGCGATGCGCTCGACGGCCCGCCCCAGTGGCCCCTCGGAAGCCAACATGGCGATCTCATTCGGGGTGGGCCGCAACAGCAGCCCATCTCGAACGGTGCGGAAATGGCGGAAGCGGGAACATGCCGCCTGCTCTAACGCCTCGAGTCGGCTGAGCGCCTCGAGTGTCGGGGCACCAGACAGTCGCAATTCGAGGATCACCGACTCGGGACAGTCGATGCGGTCCAGCTCGCGCTGAAGAACATCCAGGTCCTCGCTCAGCTCGACACCAGCCTCGCGCTGCCGCCAATCGGTCCTGGCAAACCGTACCTGATCGACCTGCGGCAGATCCCCGGGCTCGGGGATCTCCACGACCAGAACCAGGCCGCTGCTGCGCTCCCCGAAGCGAGTCGGCTCAGGGGTCCCCGAATAGGCCACCCTCGGCGAGTGAAGCAACGTGGAGTGCCAGTCGCCCAGCGCGAGGTAGTCCAGTGCACCAATGGCAGGCCGGTCGAGTCTGATCGGGTGATTGCCCGCCTGCCCGCCGACCGGTAATGCACCGTGAGCCAACCCCAGATGAATCCAGCCCTCCGGCTGTGTCTGCGGAAGATGAGCCGTGGGATCAGCGGTCCCATGGGCCGCCCTCAGTGGACAGGGATGGATCATCGTCCGCAGGTCTTCGAGCCGGATCGGCTCGCTGCCACACACGTGAACATTGGCCGGAGCGTCCGCCCATTCCGTACGAGACCAGATACCCCCGGGCTCCAGCGGATCATGATTGCCCGCCAGCAAGAAGACAGGGATCGGGGCCATCCGTCCCAAGGCAGCGCAGACCTCGCGGATCCGTGCGCCGCCCACGCGAGGACTGTCGAAGACATCGCCAGCGACGAGCACCAGGTCGAGGCCTCGACGCACCGCCATGTCGGCCAGTCGCTCCACCATCGCAAAGCGCATCTCCGCCAGCCAGTCGGCGGCCTCGGCATGGCCCGGGAAGCCCATGCCCAGCTGCCAGTCCGCAGTGTGCAGAAACCTAACCATATTCTGGTCTTGGATCAGACCCGACGATCACCTCAGAGAAGGAGCACCTACACCAAATATGGTACCGGCGTGGTGCGACTTCTCCATATAGCCCGATCGGAGGGTCCTGTCAAGGCAACCAGAATGGGCTCGCTTTTTCGAGGGATTATTTCTGCTGGAAAATGCGTACTATCGACAGAGAATGAGGTGTATTCGGGGATCGCGTCCCGCGATCATCTATCCCATTGGTTTCGGAGGCTCGCATGGGTCTGAACGCGTTTTCACATCGCCTTTCGTACATCCCGACGGCCATGCTGGCCTTCACACTGCTGCTCACGCCAGCCAACGCTCAAGAGGTCCGGCAGCAGCGCCTCAAGGGTGTGACCATCAAGAAGATGGGAAGCGGCCCCTTTTTCCTGACCGATATTGCGGATCCCAAAGACGGAACCCAGAGGCTGTTCCTGACAACGCAAAAAGGCAAGATCTACATCTACGACACCAAGAACAACACGTACGACCGCAAGCCGTTCTTGGACATCTCCGCCCGAGTGGTGATGAAGTACGATATGGGGCTGCTGTCGATCGCATTTCATCCCGACTGGAAGAACAACGGTAAGTTCTATTGCTTCTATTCGGGCAAGGGCAAAACGGCCAAGGGGCACGGGTTCGTGGCTCGCGTCTCGGAATTCCAGGCCGCCGGCGGCAAGCAAGGAGCCGCGGGCAGCGAGCGGGAGTTGCTGGTCTTCCCGAGCCATATCGCCTGCCGACGAGGCGGAGCTCTGGTCTTCGGCAAAGACGGCATGCTCTACATCGGCATCGGTGACTCGGCCGGCAAGCGGATGAAGGGCGCTGCCTCCGGCATCGTGGCGCAACAAAAAGAGTCGATCCTGGGCAAGATCCTTCGCATCGACGTCGACAACAAGGGGGACAAAACACCGTATGCCATCCCGCCCGGCAACCCGTTCAAGGGAGGCGGAAAGGCCCGCTCCGAGATCTGGGCCTACGGTCTGCGTAACCCCTGGCGGATCAGCTTCGATTCCGCCGGGAAAATGTGGGTCGGAGACAACGGGGAGGACACCCGCGAAGAGATCAACATCATCATCAAGGGGGGCAACTACGGATGGCCCTGGCGCGAAGGCACGATCCAGTTCCCTGGCCTGACCCCCGATGAAAAGAAAAATGTGCCGAACCAGACCTTTCGCGAACCGATATTCGATTACAAGAACCTCCCGCCCCGGACCCGGGCATACGCGATCATCGGCGGACACAAGTACGAGGGAACGCTGGTCGAGGCACTCAAGGGCGTCTATGTCTACGCCGACCACGGCATCAAGACGGTCTTCGGCATCCGGTACGACATTCAAAAGCAGCAGGTCACGGCCGATTACCTGATCCAGAAGATGAAGGTTGCGCCGACCTCCTTCTGCCGGGACGCTCAGGGCGAGCTCTGGTTTGTGAGCTATGCACCTGGCGGCGTCTATAAACTTGTCAAGAATTAGCAGCCTGGGGCTGCTGGTCGTCGCCCTGACGGCAGTCGGCTGTCCGGGCGACCAGGCCGGACGTCACTGTTCGGCGGTGATCAGCCCAGCCCCGCGACCCACTGGCGAAGCGCTCTTCCTGACACACTGCGCGCGCTGCCACGGTGAGAGCGGCGACGGTCACGGTCCCGCCGCTGCCTCGCTGAAGACCCAGCCCCGGCCTTTCTCGTCGGGCATCTTCAAGTTCACATCCACAGCAGGGATGCCCTCCGACCCAGATCTGTTCCAGACCCTGACGATGGGCATCGCCGGCACACAGATGACGTCATTCAGCAAGCTCGACACGGCCTCACGGTGGGCACTCGTTCGGCAGGTCAAGCGATTGACGGTGAACCTGCGACCGGTCGCCGACGAGCACGAAGCTCGACGGCGATTCGGCAACAGCCTCCAAGACGTCATTCGGCGAGAGGGGAAGCTGTTCGCACGAGTCAACCTGTTCGCCCAGAGGGGAACCGGCACACGGGTCGTGGTCCCCCAGCCCCCACCTCTGAGCGAAGCCCTGCTGGCAATCGGCGAGGAGGCCTACATGGGAGAGGGGGGCTGCTTCAACTGCCATGGGTACGAGGGCAACGGCGAGGGTCCGCGAGCGCTCGGCCTGAAGGACGACATCACCAACCAGGCGATCTTGCCGACGGACTTCACCAGGGGGGTGTTCAAGAGAGGCAGCTCCTTGCGGGAGCTCTATCTGCGTGTCACGACCGGGATCCCCGGAACGCCCATGCCGTCGACCGAGCTGACGCCCCGGCAGCGCTGGGGGCTGGCCTATTATCTGCGCACATTCAGCGCAGAGCGGAAATAACGGCCAGCACTCCGCTACTTGTAGGTGTGGAAGTAGCGCACCCCGCCCTGCCCTAGATCGTGCTCCGCACGCCGCATCACCTCGGTGTGGATCGTATCCTTGTAGATCACCAGCTCGAGCTGCTGATCCTGCTGGTAGGCCTCCCGCATCAGGATGTTGAACCGCACCCAAGAGATCTGTCGACCACCGGAGTAGATCTTGTCGTCTCTGAGCACGACGGTGACGATCTGGGGAATGCGCTCCTGTGGCGGCTCCGCGGCGGTGATGCTTTGCATCGCTTTCTTGCCCGCCTGGGAGCTGGCGCCTTGTTCTTCTTGGCCGCAGCGACGCAGCAACAGACCGGCCGCAACAGCCACGGCTGTGACCAAGATCACCGCCCCTCCGATGCGACGCCTCCTGCGTGGTCTGGTCGATTCGTTCTCGCTCATCGCTTCTTCTTTGACGGCAGGGTGTACTCCTGCATGATCCAGCCGCCTCTCTTCAACTCCGCTCGTGCAATCAGCACGTCGCCCCAAATCGAGCGCGGGCTCTGAAAAAATAACACGACCGTGCGCTGGTTGTCAGCCATCTTGGAGATGCCGGTCTCGAGCATCTGGCGTATGCTATCGCTCGTGACGCGTGCACGGATCTCCTGCTTCTTCGGGGTCCGAAGCCTAGCCCAGTGGTCCGGATCGAGCCACAATTCGTAGACCGCGAAGTTGTGATCGAGCACCTGCTTGGCGGCCAAGGTCCGGTGCTTGCCCTCGGTCCTTGCACGCAACCGGGCTTGCAGCTCTTCGTTTCTCTGACGCTGCACATCGATCAGCACGTTGAGCTGGCGCTCGACATCCTTGTCTGCCTGGTAACGCTGGATCGTCTCCTGCTCCCGAGAGGCGACACCGCCAACGAACAGAAACAACAGCAGGAAGATCACGTCCAGCAAGGGCGTCAGATTGACTTTCGAATAGAACTGGTCGATTCCCACCACCGTCAGGAGTCTTCCGTCTCGCCAGGCGCACTGGCCTGATCGGCCTCCGCGACAGAGAGCTTGTCGAGGATCCCCAAGCCACCCTCCCGGATGCAGCGCTCGAGAGCCTGGGTCTGGTTGAGCAGGTGAGCATACTGTGGAACCAAGCGACCCTCGTAGGCCCACTTGAGCAAGATGGTCGCCGTCAACGCCAGAATCGTCGAAATCAGCGCAAGCCAGAGTCCACGATCCACTGCCGCACTGCCCGAGCCGAGGTAACTGGCCAACATAAACCCGACAGCCGTGCCCAGCACACCGCAGAGCGGCAAGATCTCGGTACTGGTCTTTGCCCGCTCGAGGTTGTCCAAGATGACGCGCCCGTCGTCCAGCATGTCCCGCCGAAACTTGAGTAGCTTGCGCGCCTCGCTTCTTCCTGAGCCCAAGGCCGCCTGCAGATCTTTCATTCGCTTGCTGACCGTGATCGTGTCGTAGCGCAAGTCGGGCTCACGGTTCTCGTCGAGCGATGCGATCAGATACTCGCAGGTCCGAGTGCACTCCTTCAGTCGATCCCCCGCCCGGGAGTAATGGATGACAGCCCGCAAGGCAAAGAAACAGATCACCAGCGTGCTGGCTCCCAAAGACACGAAATGCACTTGACTCACGACTCCGAATTCTAAGAGAGAGCAGACCGTCGTGCAAGCTGGCTCGGGTCACGCTTTTTTTCTTGACAGGCAACCCCGCAGAAGGTTTTATCTGCTTGTAGGTTCCGGATTTCGGTAATTTGGAGCCCCACGGATTGCTCCGAGATCCCCCACACTTTATGGCAGAGCGAGTCTGTTGAAATGGGAGGGATTTGAGCACCGGCCATAGCAATCTGTGCGCAGGGCTGAAAGAGGACAGAGGGACACGATTGGGGGAACAAGGGTGACAAAGAAAGAAATTATCAAGCAGTTGGCCGAGAAGTACAAACTCTCTCAGACCGACACCAAGAACATCGTTCAAGGCACTTTCGACACCATAATTGAAGTGATCGCGAACACGGGGCGCATAGAGCTGCGCAACTTTGGTGTGTTCGAGGTCAAGGGGCGGGCAGCCCGCAAGGCGCGGAACCCCAAAACCGGTGAGGAAGTCTATGTCCCCGCCAAGAAGGTCGTGACCTTCAAGCCGGGCCGCCTGATGGAGCGCGCAATCAACGGCAAGACCGAGGTGTCCGAAGAGATTACCAACTGATGCGCCGCGGGCGGATCGGCTTGGCTTTGGCCGCCTGCCTGCTGACATTAGGCGCCTGCGATAGCCAATCAAAGAGCAGCAAAACTACAAAGACTCCGAAAACCCGTAAGCCGGCGACGACCGCCGCCAAGACCAAGAAACCTCGCACCACCCCACCTCCCCGCACGCGACCAACCGCCAAAAAGAGCCGCAAGACCAAGCAGCCCACGATTCACAGGCAGCCCGGGGCAATCGGCGTGTTTGCTCACCTCCAGCCGAGTGACTCCAGTGCATGGCTCGGCCATCAATACCTGGACGGCGCGCAACTCCACCTGCAGGAGTTCAAACGCAGCCCCAAGTCTCACCAGTTCGATATCCACCTACACGAAGCAGATGCCTCCAAGGGCCTGCATGCGCTGGCCGGGCTGTTTGCCAAAACGCCCCGTCCGGTAGCGGTAATCGGCCACGTCGACGACAAGGAGGCACTCGCGGCGGTCGAGCGCTACCAGGAGGCACAGGTGTTGATGCTGCCGGTCGCACCGGGCGGCAACGAACTACTGAGCAGATCCGGCATGTCCTACCGGATCACCTACTCGGACGGCTACTATGGCCGCAGCTTGGCCGCGCTGATCAAGAAAAAGTGGAACAGCGCCGTGATCCTCGCCGGGCCCGGAGCGCACGCCAGAGACGTGTCCGAAACGGCGGCCGATTTCGGTGTCAGCAGCGGGCTGGCCATCCTGGAGAGGAAGACCGCCGAAAACCTCGAACAGGCCGGGCCACTGGCCCAAGAGCTGGTCGCGAAAAATGCAGAGGTCACGCTGGTGGTCAGCCGCAACCCCAAGCACGTACTCGCGCTGGTCAAGGCCCTCAAGAAGGCCAACAACAAGAAACCGATCGTGGTGTCCGACGGCGGCGCAGCACTCGACTTCATCCAGGGACTGCGAGAGCCGAGCGTGGAGACCTATGTGGCGACCTTGTTCGATCCAACCAGCTCCAAAGGGGCGTTGTTCAGCAAGAGCTTTCGCAAGGCGTACGCGCGTCCTCCCGATCAGTGGTCGGCACTAGCTTATGACCTGGTCGGACTGTTCCTCCAGTCGCTCTACCCCGCTGAAGTCTCGGTCAACAGCTTCGAGAGACACCTCCGTAGCCTCTCGGCCAAGAACCCTTACATCGGGGTCACCGGCAAGATCTTCTTCAATGGAAAGATGCAAGCCCTCGCGCGACCCGTCCATCTGCTGAACTGGAGCGGCTCTCGGTTCGAGCAAACCAAGGTGGCGTTGAGCGATCAAGAGGCCCTCGACGTGCAAGCCGGCCGCGCCTCCAAGCCCATTCCCCAGACAGTGGCGTGGCACACCTCGGTACGCAAGGCGCTCTCTGCCGCCCGCCGCTCGAAGAAACCGATTCTGGTCGATTTCTATTCCAAAAGCTCCCTGGCGTGCAAACGAATGGCGGAGAATACGTGGCCGGCCAAGGCGTTCCGGCGCGAAGCTCTGGAGTGGGAACTGCTGCGCATCGACCTGGACGAGACCCCCCTGTACGTTCAGATCTACGGCGTGGAAGACCTACCTGCTCTCGGTTACTGGACTCCGCAGGGGGCAGTAGCCAAGATGACCAAGGGGGTCAAGTCGGCGCCGGAGATGGTTGCTGAGATGCGCGAGAACTTCACCACAGTGAGACGTGAGGTCGATCGGTTCAGGCGGCTCAAGGAGGCGATCAGTAACCCCAACGATGCCAAGGCACAGGTGGCGTTGGCCTCGGCACTCTACTCCAGCAAGGCCTATCTGCGCGCTGCTGGGCAGTATGAGGTTGCACAGGGCACGTGCTTCATGAACCGCGACACCCCAAGCGGCGTCCAGTTGTATCAGTGGATCATCAAGGCTCGCAGCCGGGCCAATGATCCCAGCGGTGGCCTTCGTGCATGTCAGAGCTGGCTCAAGCGACACCCCAAGACCAAGCTGATCGAGTACGCCTACTACATGGCCGGCGTATTCCTCGCCCGCCAGGGCAAGCGAGATGAGGCCCGGAAATACTGGGAAACACTGCTGGAAAATTTCCCGTCCGACAATTACTTCGCCGTAAAGGCGATCAACAAGCTGCGCAACTAGCCTGATGGCACGATCCACCTGCTGCTAGCGCGTTAGCCGAGACGTATCATGACCCGAATCGTCCTGCCCTCACTGATGCTTTTGCTCCTTTTGCCCACGATGGGCGCAGCACAGGAGACCTACGAGGACTACCTGAAGCTAGGCGACCAGCACTGGAAAGCCCAGAAACCCGACAAGGCGATCCTGGCCTTCACCGAAGCCCTGACCAAGAACCCGAAAGGGGCCGCGGCTCATCGCGGGCTGGGGCGCGTCTATCGCTTTCAGAAGGCCTGGGGCCTGGCAATCAAGCACCTGAGGGAGGCGGTCCGGCTGGGCCCCAAGGATGGCCTCAACCACTTCTGGCTCGGCGTGACCTACGAGCAGGACCCAGATTACCGGGCCCAGGCAATCGAGCACCTGCAGAAGGCGATCGGCCTGCTTCCACCGACCGCAACAGTCCAGAAGCTCAATCTACGGGCACTGGCCTACAATCGCATCGGCCGGATGGAGATGTTGCGAAAGAACCACGCCGCGGCCCGCAAGGCCTATTTGGCCGCTCACCGAATCCTCCCGGATAACCTCCCCCCCCTACAGAACCTGGCCAAGATGGCGCACCAGTCGGGCCGGTTCAGCGAGGCCCGGACCTGGTACGAGAAGCTGCTCCAACTGCGCCCCAAGGACAAACGACTCCAGGCCACGCTGCGCTCTGGACACGAATGCGCATTGGCAATCGTCCGCACCGCGCATCACCACCGCAACGTCCAGTCAGCCCGTCGCGGCGTTGCGCCCGGTTGCCCCCCCCCCCCTGAACAAGGATCCCCTGGGTCTCGCGGACCTCCGGGGGATCGGAGAGGGGCAGGCGGGGCAGGAGGACCAAGACCTG
>PVBE012571401.1_pt1 | contig 26385 bp, 8 predicted proteins | sample 1631181 | NCBI WGS metagenome assembly PVBE01 (sample SAMN08397723, study PRJNA350692) | Marine metagenome, whole genome shotgun sequencing project. | isolation source: water | place: Pacific Ocean | collected 2012-04 | reverse complement strand
TAATTTATTAGTTGCATCGTTCTCTGTTCCTTCCCAACTTTTTAATCCTAATTCATCAAATACATAATCTCCATCGAAATTTGTTGTGTTATCAAATGCTGATTGTCCTGTTGGCTCTCCATAATCTAAAGTACAAGTACAAACAATATCAGTATACTTGTTACCTGCTGTATGTCTTATTTCCATTTTGTTTCTTGTTGTATCTTTATTTGTAGATGAGTTATCATCTATTACTTTGTAATATGTTTGATTGTAAAGCGTAGAATTTGTACCTGTTGAATTTGGCGTTAGGTAAGTTATAATTCCTGTTGGATCGACAGATGTTCCACCATTACCAAATGCCATTTCGTGTACAAAACCTGTTGTTTTATTTGCTAAACTGTTTGACAAACTTTGAGACATATTCTCGTAATGAATAGCATTACTTTTATCTACTATTACTTCGCCTGTCTCTGGATCGAATATTTTAATGTGTCCAGTCATCATAACTCCGCTATGATCTTGTGGCTTTTTAGTCTCTTCTTTATGTTCGTTTTGTTTATTTTCTTCAGTCATCCTATTGTATTTATTCAGGTGCATTTGTTGGTTCTCCTGCTATAAATTTAGCCTGTTGAGTAGTTGAGGCTTGTAATCCTTTGCCGTTTGAAGGATTACCATCTAATGCAGTGTACCACACCTGTCCTTTCTTATGTAATATTTTAATTTGTGTTCCTGATGCTGGAGGAGTACTCAAAACAACTGTTGGATCTATAGAATATTGGTTAATGTCGTCTCCATTCCATCCGCAAACATACAGTTTAGTTCCATTATCGCCAAAGCAGAAACCTCTTGCTTTAGTCTCTTCACTGTGTACACTAAACGATTTACCTGAATAAGATGCTGTTGAAACATCAAATCCTGTTGCTAATTTGTATTGCCATATAGTTGGAATAGTATGTCCACCTAAAACATACATTGTAGTTCCATCTGAATCAAATTGTACTCCTGATGGTCTTGCTTCTTGAGTACTTACACTAAAACTATCAACAAAAGTTGCTGTTGAAATATCAAAACCTGTAGTTAATGTATATTCATTAACATCATCGCCTGTCCAACCAGTAACAAACATCTTAGTTCCGTCATTACTAAATGCTAGACCATAAGCCGACGCCTCTTGGCTACCTACATTAAAACTATGTGTAAAGGAAGCCGTTGAAAGATCAAAGCCTGTACTTAATGCATATTCACTAATAAGATCTTGTCCTTGACCTAACACAAACAGTTTAGTTCCATCTGTATTAAATTCTATACTATTTGCCGAATTGTCTCCTTGCGTAGCAGATACAACACCAACATCTAAAGAACGAACGAAAGTTATTGTTGAAACGTCCCAAGCAGTTGATACTGAATATTCATAAACGTCAGAGCCTCCGGCTCTACCTAACATAAACATTTTAGTTCCATCGTTGTTAAACTTCACATCTCTTACATCGCCGTCTTGAGCAGATACAGAAGGTGAAACTTTACTAAATGACGCTTTTGTAATATCTGTATCATTGCCTCCTATCCAGTAGTTTATAGTTGAACCGTCCTCGCTAGTCAACAACAATCGTTGGCCACCAATGAATATGTCTAATTGACTAGCCGAGGTCGGTGCTCGTGATAGAGCATACGCAATCGTACTTCCATCACCTGTAAAGGTGTCGGTGTAAACTGTGTCTGCATAAGGTATAGTTTGAGTTCCAGATGCGTCTATCACTTCAGCACCTGATCTATGCTCCTTAATTCCTGTACCTAAAGTACCACGTCTTATTTGTCCTAACGTGTTACCGGTTACTGTAAAGTATTCAATTCTTTCTTTATCTATAAAAATTACGCCTGGTATATTATTAGCCGCATTAGGTGTTCCTAGAACTGAACTATCTTTTACTACAATTTCTTTTGTTCCTACTATCATATCTTGTGTTACTTCTGTTGTACCAGTTTTAGAAATACGTTTGTAGAATGTTCTGTTTAACATATCTTTAAATATTCTAAAACCTGTGGCACCTGTTGCTGAACTTAAAGCAAAATATAAAACATCTAATCTATCTGATGTAGTAATTGTTTTGCCAACAACTGTAATTGTATTACCACTAATTGTAAAATCAACATTTTGTATTAATTGAATTCCGTTTAACCAAACATAAGTGTAAGATGCGTTCAACGGATCAAATCTTAATTTAAATATTCCGTTAACTCTTCCTTCTAAAACTTCTCTTCTATGTTTCATTCCAAGTGCATTATTAAATGTTGTTACTGATAATACATCACTTATATTCAAACTGTAAGGTGATGTTATTGCACTTGGTACTATGACTACGTCTGCATCTGCTCCGCCATCTATAAAGTATTGATTATCTACTAACGTTGAAATACAAATTACATCTGAAGATGTTGGTACTGCACCTGCAACAAATTCAATATTTTGATTTCCTACGTCAACTGTGTAATGTGTGTTTAAATCTTTTTTTGTACCATTTACATAAACTTCTACTTGTGAAGCCGCAGTTATTGTTTTTGATGGATCAACTGTTGAATCATCAAGTAAACCTGATGTAACTCCATATGTATATGTGCTACCGTCACCTAAATAATATGTATTATCTGGACCTCTTAAAATTCTTCCGTTTAACTCCACAACAGTGAGACCAGAGAAAGGACCAATTGCGCCTGCTGGATACGTTAAAGCGTACCTATTAGTTGAACCATCATATGTTATTGCTTCATTCCTAATACTTGCATAACTTCTTGTTGACGTTGTTGATTTATTAAATCCTGCAACTTGTATAAATGTATCTGCCGCTGGTGCTGATGAAAATGTAACTGTAATTGTATTTGCAGTTGTGGTTGTTGTGTAAGAAGTATTTGGTACACCGTCTATTGTAATATACATATCAGAAGAAGTTGAATCTAAATTAAACTCACCTCTTGTAGATGTTGTAAATGTAACTGTACTACCATCACCTGTGTATTGATCTAATACTCTGTAATTTTCTCCAGATATTGCAAAAGTTTTTATCGATATAACAACTCCATTAGAAGGCGCTGTTGTAAATGTAACTGTTTTATTAGCAACATTTATAGTATAATTTGTTGTAAGTTTTTTAGTTCTTCCATCGATGGAAACTGTAACAGATGCTAATGTACCTGGATACTCTCCTAATGCAAATGCTGTTGTATTTCCGTCACCTATATAATTGTTTTCACTTATAAGTGGAACTCCTGACTCTGGAGATGTATAAACTTTAATATCTAATGTGTCAAATAATTGTCCTGGTACTGCTTCTTCTGGAGCATAACTTGTATCTGGACTTATAAAATCATCACCTTCTAATACTATATCACTTGGTGCGTGACCTAATACTGATCCAAACGTGCCACCTTTAACAAACGAATCAAGTGTTCTATCATCTGTTGGTGTTAATACACCGTCGTCATCAAAAGGTATAAATTCAACAAGAGCATTAATTGCCGGTGTTGAACTTAATGTAAATGTTGTTGTTGATCCATCACCTCTAAAAATATCTGCTGTTTTTGTTCCTGCTACATATATTTGATAAACTTTTGTTGATACTGGTGCAGTAGTAAAAGTATAAGTTGCTGTTGAACCGTCTGCTGTAAATGTTACAATATTAGATGCACCATAATTGTCCCATGGGAAATCATACCAACCTTGTTTATCCCAACCAGCTCCTTGTGAGAATAATAATCCTGTAACCATTGTTCCACCATAATCTACTCCTGCCATTAATTGTGATAACTCATTACCTGGCATTCCTGTTGTTGGTGCATAGAACCCTTTTAATCTATCTGATGCTGTTAATCCTGTTTCGTCACCATAAACTTTATAAAGATCTCCTATGCTTTCTTTAAATTTTGTTGTTGATGTAAAGGCACTTGTTGCTTTATATAATTCGTTGTTATATCTAATTAATTGTCCATATGCATAAGACGTTGATTCCGCCCAATCTACAACATCGTGCGTAGATTTAATTCTGTCAAACTTCATTGTAACATCAAAATCTCTAACTAAATCATTGTTTAAATTTGCATATGCTTTTGCAACCGTTGTTGGATTTGCACCTGTGCTTGTTCCACCAGTGATTATAACAGTCGGCGTTGTTGTATAGTTTCTTCCTACTTTTGTTACAGTAATTGTTGATACTGCACCATCTTTTACTATTGCTGTGGCAGTTGCCGCATCTGTATCTGGTGTTGTATACATTTTAAAACTTCCAGACTGTGTACCTTGTGCATTATTTGTTGAACTTGCTGGCATATAAAACGTACCTGAGTACCCATCAAATTCATAACTGTTTGCTACACCTGAGCCACTATTATGTTGTGTGTCGTATATTTTTGCCTGTGCTTCACTTGTAAACAATGGATAGTAATATCCATTACTTCCTGATGTTGTACCTTGCGAACTAGTTGCTAGTATTTGGAATGGTCCTGTACTACCTGTTGTTCCACCTGCTATTGTTACTGTAGGTGCAACTGTATATCCAGCTCCTCCTGATACTACTGTAATAGATGAAACATATTTTTTATGATAATCATTCCACATCTGCCATGGATTCTGTGTAAGTTTAGCTGTATCTTTTGATACATTTAATCCTCTAATTTTTCCAGTATCCGTATCATAAAATGGAGGATTATCAAAATCTGTATTCATTCCATCTTGTGTATCTGTTCCTTGATATCCTAATGTATATTCTCTTAATTTTGTATGGAATGGTTTAACTTCATTAATATAACTTTCAACCCAAGCATCTGTACCTGTTGTATAAGTTTTTCTTTGATCTAATTGTCTAACTGAGTTTTTAGCATTTATAAACGATGTTTTAAATAACCAGTCAACATAAGTTTGTTCTGATAAAACTTTTCTTAATCCTGTAAAGAATAACGTATTGTATTCTACTGCTAAATCATTAATGAATAAATCATCTCTTAATGCTGTTAAAATTTTTCTTGTTTCTAATGTTGGCTCTTGATCAAAGAAATTATCATCAAAATTATCTTGTCCTGCAAACCCTGTTGCATCTTGAGAATAATCATAAAGTTTTGTTAATATTTTTATAGCACCGTTTTGCGTACCAACGTTTTCCCATTCTGTTGCTGTCTTTTTAAATAATTTCCATCCGCCAGTGTCCGCACTAGTTACTTTAACGTGTTTGTCAATATCTAAAGCTAATTTGTCTAATTCATATTGATATGTAACCTGTTTATCAACTTTTGTATTTTCGTTGGTTCCTTCTTTGTACCAATCTGCATAACTCCAATATTTGCTTGTATTATATGTTTGAATTTTTGTTCTTGACCAAACTGTTCCGTCCCAAGTATATATTGCCCAAAAACTATTTGCAGTTTCGTCAGCTTGTACAAGATATTTTACTGTACCTGATAAATCTCTTGTATCAATATAAGTTAAGTCTGCATATGTGTCAATTTTAGCGTCCCATTCTAAACTTTCAGTAGTTGGCTCTGGATCTTTTGAATCTAAATTTGTTAAACTAATCGTTCCAACTAGTTGATGTTTTTTCAATACAGAGTTTGCATAATCTATAATTTCTTTTAATGCATTATATCTGTTTACATACCAACTTTGCCTTGGACGTATATTATTTCCATATCTTTCATTTACAGATAAATCTAAGTCAGGTACGTTATCTCCTGTACTATTTTGACCTATTAATGAATCCCACCAACGTGTTTCTATTTGCGTTCCTGGACGATAAAATTTATCTCCTTCACGTACTAATTTCCAAACTGAATGTGCATCACCTTCGTGAGTGTTTGTTCTAATATCAACATTTAAAACCGTGTCGTCATTAGTTAAATTGGTTGCATTATAAAGTAAAACTGAATTTGTATCTGTTACTGCATAATATTTAAAACCAAAACCTTTTGGATTTGTTATTAAATTAGAAATATAAGCTGTTGTGTTTGTTCTTTGAACTACACTATTTGTTGGCATTATAGTTCTATTTCTTACCCAGTAATAATAATAAGTTACAAAACTGTCTCTTGCAGAACTATATTTTTGTTTAACTGAATATTGTATATCGTCTATATTCAAAGGAGTTCCTGGAACTCCAGCAGTTATATATTCACTTGGCAATAATGTTGATTCTACCCATTCATAAATGTCTATAGAAGAACCAGGAAATAGATTGCCCCAGTTGTTTCTTTTATATTCTTGTGTATCTTGTTCATACCATATCCATTTTACTCTTGAAAGATCCCACCATACTTCTCCAATATGTTTTTCTGCCCAAGTAGATTTTTCGTTTTCGTTTGGCCCAACATTATATTGTGCTGGATCCCACGTTGTTTTATAATTAATTTCTCTATCTGCAACTCCGTGTATTCTTCCTTTTATAGGATCATACAATTCATAGTAATCTGTAATTTGTTTTGTAGATTTATTAAATTCAAAAACTTGTCCAAGTTTATTAATATCCATTAATGGTGTTTCGTATGCAAGTTGTTTCCAAGCATATTCACCATTTACATTTAAATCAAATTGAGCTACTGATCCATCATTAGATATTTTAGTACTTCCGTCTGTTGAAGTATTTCCGTCATCGTCTGGTGCACCTATAAACACTGAATTATCAGTTACACATACTCCTCTTCCAAAATCATCATCAGGTGATACACTACTTGTTACTAATCTGTCATCAATTACAAATTTTGTATTATACATAGTGGCTGTATATGCCGCACCTGATCCTACGTTTTCATCTACAAATACAGTATCTTGTAAATCAAATGTTGTTTCTCCTGAGTCAAAGTTTGTTGGTCTACTATTAGAAAACTTTTCAGCACCAATAACTAATCTTGTACCTGCATTGTTTAAATCTAAAGAACTACCAAATGCACTATTACTTTGAGTATCTGGTGATAAAATTGTTTGTTGTAAAGTATAAGTTAATGTAGAGTCTCCAGCGGCATCCCATTTATAATAATAAACTGCTCCTGAATCAACCGCTGAACTAGTATCATTACCTGGTGCTCCAATTACAAGAGTTGTTCCATCTTTACTCATTGACATTGTGTCTCCAAAAGATGTATTAAGTGTAGAATCTTCAGCTGACGCACCTGTTAATGTTTGTACATGAGTAAATGAATGCTGTACACTGTCATCAGTTGATTGTGATGCCCTTACAAATATTTCAACTTTACCTGCATTTCCCGGTGCAACTGAACTAACAGCAAGAATATCGCCATTATCATTTGCTTGTAATCTGTGTCCAAATCTTTTGTCTGTTCCGGGATCATTAGATGTAATTTGTAAACACTGTGACCAAGAAGAATATGTTGAACCATCTTCTCCAACACCCCATTCATACATATAAACTCTACCTGCACCTGAATTGACTCCGGGTGCTGACACAAACATATATTTTGTCGGTGTGCTTCTTACTGAATCTGCTCCTGGTTCACATATTTTATGTGCCCATCCAAAATTTTGAGATGCTAAATCAGATGGTGGTAGTTTTGTAGTTAATGTTCCATATTTGAACGTTGTTGGATCCCATACAAATATTTTAATTAAACCAGCGTCTGAAAATCTTGTACTTCCGTCGGATCCTAGTGAATTGGCATAAGGTGCACCTGCAACAATAAAGTTTTCGTCTGAGCTCATTGATAATGAGTATCCTAACCTGCCAGTAGCATCGTCTCCTGCTGTTGTTGTTGAAACTGATTGACTAACAAAAGCCGTTCCTGCTGATGCAACTGTACGAAATAAAAACTGAACTTCTCCTTGTGATTTAGTAGGTGCTGAAACTACAACTGTTCTTCCGTCGTTTCTTGCAACTATTTGATATCCAAAATCTTGATCTGCTGACGTAGTATCCGGAGATAATATTTGCTTGTATGCATATGGATCTTGTTTTTCATATACTCTCCATAATCCGGAAGTATCTGCATCAGCAAAAACCTTATCACCTTCTTTTTCTATTGAATCATTTTTATCTTTGTATGTGTCGTAATGTATTAAATCGTTTACATTATCCATTGAACTTAATCTTACAGAAACAAATTTATAAACATCTCCATAACTATCAGCTGTTGACCCATCTGCTAGGTTTGGAATAAATCCTATATTACCTGTAAAATTAATTACAACTGTTCTATGATTTGGTACACTACCAACTTCATATACTTGATTTAATGTTGTTTCTTGTGAATTCCTAATTGCAAAATAATCGGGTACTGTTGTTAATGTTCCAACACTGAATCCGTGACTACCTGTGAATGTAATTTCTATTTGTGTAGCTTGATTTATTGATTTTATTTCAGAAATTTTAATTCCAGCATTTGTTACTCTTAATACGTCCCAATCATTATTTGTTTTATTAGCAACCCAAATTAAATCATTTGCTGTTATGCTTTCTACATTTAAGTTTAATAATTCAACTCTATTAAATGCAGTATGTTGTACTTGATTTAATTGTGGATATCCTGCAGTTTTTAATTTTTGTATTACATCTCGATCTACTCCTGCTATTGAATAATCATATCTTGCAAATGACGTTGATGCTGTATAATCTACCGGCTTATAATAAAAACTATCTTTAACAACAGCTAAACTTCTAGCAAATTTTTTAGTATAATTAGAAGTATCAAATAATTCAATACTTTGCGGAATAGCTACAATTTCGCTATCTTTTAAAACTATTTGTATATTTTCTTTAGCATCTGTGTTTCCAAGTCTACCAGTTCTAATCATCCACTCTGGATATAAATCTAAAGTAATATCTTGTTCTTCATATTTTGCTTTTAATAATCTTGTAATTGCATTTTTTGTTCCTTTTTCTCTAGTATATCCTTGATAAAATTTATACTGAGAAACATCATTAACAAATAAATTTTCTAAATAATCTCTAGATTGGTATCCAATTAATCTTTGTGCAAGTTCTTGTTGTGACTCGTCAAAGTTATTAGATTCTAAGTTATAGAAATCATTAAACTGAGAAATTTTATAATCAAAGTTTGGAATCAATTGTGGTGCTGGTTTTTCATCTTTTAATATCCAGTTATTGGTTACAAACTTTGCAGTTGACGTATGATTTATTTTTGCAACATAAAACTTACCCTGATATTCTACACTATCACCAATTTTATAATTTGTATTTTTTATCCAATATGTTACTTTAGCGGCATCAAACATAAAGCCTGGTGCATAATAATCTCCGTTCCAACCACCTGTTTTCCATCCAACTAGTTTTAATCTTGCTTGACGGAATCCTGTATTAGGATCGTAAATTATATCTGAGAAAACTGTACTATTATCAAATAAAATAATATGTTCTTTTTGAACTGTATTCATATCAATATTATACAAACCAGTGTCTTGTGATTTTATACCTATATCAAATGTTTTACCAACACGTTTTGTTGATATTTCTCTAATATCAACTTTTCTTCCACCTGCATCTAATATTGAATAATCTCCAGTTATGTTCCTTAACTTACCTACTATAGAATTATTAGTATCTAATTCAAATCCATCTGCGCCTGGTGAAACTGTAATAGCCGATCCTGGTGCCCAATTTTGTGTTGTCCAAAATAAAAATTCTTGTACAGCATTTTTCCAGTTTAATATTTCTTTTAATTCATTTGAATATTTGTTAAATTTAAATCCTTGTTTTTCTAACCAATATCCATAGCCAAATAAAAAGTCTGCAACATCTTGTTTTGTCTCAAATACAAATCCATATGGAATAGTTTGAACTGTTTCTTGATAATTTGAATGCTGTTCAACTTCAACACCCGAAATAGAAACTTTTGAACCTGCAACTGATTTTATAGGATAATAAAAGTTAAAATAAGGTCTAGAAGTACAATATCCTAAAACTTTATAACCACCTAATAATGATGATCCGTCTATACCCGTATCAGTATTTTTTTCAATTAATACACCTGAATAGTAAAATGAATTTACTGGATTAGATGTTCTAAATAATATTTTATAGTTTTCGTCTGGAATAAATTTAGATCCAGAAGTTGATCCCGGAGACACTGAGTCTGTTAAAATTTTTAAATTTTCTTTATCAGTAAATCCACCCAATTTATATGCTAACTGTACAGTTAACGCCTTCATTTTTTTATAATAAAATGTAACTGGGTCTAAGTTTCTTGCTGACAAATAGTTGACTACAAAAGGTTGATATCCTGCTGTTTGGTATCTAGTTGTAACTCCAGTTGTACTATTTGTAACTGTTTCTAAATGATATTTTGCAGTTGATAGTTGCGTTCTAATTCCTGTTTCTGAATTAATTAAATTTCCTGCAATATTTGTTTTTAATCTAGAATTATCAAAAAATAGTGTAAAAAATTTAGCAGGTCTTGTCAATGCTAAAGTTTTAATTACAGTAAAAGGATATGCTGATGATCTTCTCCATGCCGTTTCTGATGGTGCTTGATCTCCAAATTTCCATCCTGCTCTTCTTCCTGCTATATCAAAATTATCAACTAATCCTGCCGCAATAGGATCTAATAAAGTTCCTGATGCGTCGACTGGCAAATAACTTTTAATTGCTGGCTTACCATATCTTCCTGGCTCAGATTCTATTGCATTCCATAATACATCATTTCCTGATGTGCAAGGTGCTGTTCCGTATGTTGCGTCCCACGTGCTAGGTTTTTCTGAATGTCCTAGCATTTCCCACGGTCTAGTATGTGGGCTATCTGTATCGTAAAAGTATTTGTAAATAGCTCTCCAGTATCCTGGCAAACTTTGTTTGTTTATTCTGTCAGTACTTTTTGCATAATTGTATGTAAAAGGTGATCCTTCAGAAAAAGTTGTATTTGTAAGATATTGTACATTATTTCTTCCTGCCCAAACATAAAAATCTTTTCCTTTTATATCGTTTACTTCTTGTAACGTATATTCTGTTGCCGTAAATGCCGATGGCATTACATCATTAATATCTAGTAACGTTGAATCGTATGCAACTTTACAGTTATTATAAATTCTTTTTTCTAAATCTAAAATTAAAGCGTCTCTTTCATCACCATATGCTTTTATAATAGAACCGTCGTGTCTACGTATTACTGATGTATCTGTAATATAAGTTGTATCAGTAAATTGCTCTGGTGTAAATTTTGGATACATTCCAAGTTTAGTTGGCGATGGTGGCATATAACTACCAGTTGTATCGGGATAATCTTTAATCTTAATTGTATCGCTTTCAGCGAGTGTGGCTGTTATGTTTACACTATCATCTGTTGTACTAAAGGTATAGTCTGTACCTAAAATCAACTGTACGTCATTTAGGTATACATACACAGCTCTACTACTTGTAGCTGAAGTACTATGTTGTGAGTCAATTGCGTATTCTGTTTGAGATGCATCAGGCACGGTATAAGTTCTAACTGAAACATTTTCACCCCACCCAATCATATCTTCATAATAAAATGGGAAAGTACTATTTCTACCTTGTGCCATTGCTTCTATAATCTCGTCTACTCTGTCAGAAGCAACTCCTTCGTATGCTGTACCAACTGCTTTAGTTAAAAAAGAATCATACCACTTTTCATATTCTAAATTACAATAATCTATTGCTGATATAACATTTGCTTCTTGATCAATTAATCCAAACACTGCTGGAAGTAATAACCCTTGGTGTTGTTGTATTGTTCCACCTTTTAATCTTGCGTCTGGTTTATCTCTTAGATTACATTTTCCTGGAATTGATCCTGTAACATCTTGATTTTTTTCAAATATATCTTTTACATGACCTAAAACTTGTCCAAAAGTAAACTCTCCTACTTGAGAGTTTAAACTGTTTATTGATAAATTTTCTGGTACTTCATAAATTCCTTTGTTTGCTATTTTGTCAGCTGAACTATATCCTGCAATTTTAATTTGATCATCTATTTTTAAATCTTTTACAAATTTTACATATTTGTTAGTAGTACCATTTACTAAAGTATAATCAGTTGTTATAGTTTTTCTTATACCATTTACTGAAATTGCTAGTTCTAAATCAGTTAATTCTGAAGAGTTATTATAAAAATCTATTGGAAATAATTTTTTTTCTGTTTTATCTACTATAAAAGTTCTAATTACTCTTTGTTTACTATTAACAATTCGTTTAGTCCATGCACTTTTATTATTATGTGTTGTAGTGCCTGTTGTATAATGTAAATGACCTTCTGCTAAATTTTTTGCAATAGTCGATGTTCCGGATTGATATGTAAATGTACCTGATGTATGATCGCTTTCAAATACTATATCACCTACATTATTAATTGTATTGTATTTTACTTTTATGCCTAATACTGTATCTGTTGTTGCTGTATCAGAAGTTTTAAATGCAAATACTTTTGCTCCTGCAAAAGTTGAGTTTGGATATATAGTATCGTCATCAAAAGAAACTTCGTCATTATCGTACATACTAAACAACGGTTGTTGATTTACTTTTGATTTTACTTGCGAAGCTTTCCAAGTTGCAGTTGTTGAATCATAGTGGAATGTTTTTCCTTGATTTTGTGTGCCGAATTCCACAAAAACTGACTCGTCGTTAGCTGGTGTGACATCTGCCGCTTCTGTTAATGCAATAACTTGCGTTGACCCACCTGCTGTTACAAAGTTTACATTATAAATTTTATTTTTTACAGTTGGGTCTGTATCTGTGGCAAATATAACTCTCATACCGTCTTTTACACTTACTTCGTCTATATAATAACCTGTTTGATTTACAACATTACTAAATGCATCAGTTGTAACTGTATCATAAAGTGTAACAGAAGTTTTTGCTAGTGTTCCGTGATTATAAAGTTTAAGTCCAGAATCAAATTCTATAATTGGTCTTTTTGCTCTATCTGTTTCGTTTAATGATGCAGTGTGTCCGTTTACTCTAGCAGTTTCTTCAACAACTGATTTATGTGTCCATCTGTTATATCTTGACCAAGCATTTTGATCTAATGAGTCTCTTTTAATAGTAATATAATCTTTTGTGTCTGGTCTATAAAATGCTTTTGCATATGGTCTTGAATCATATGCAACACTATCATACAAAATAGTTGTTTCTGTTGCGTATGTTTCTGGTGTAATTAAATCTTCTACGTTTGTTAATGTTATAGATTCGCCTACTCCTTCAACATAATATTCTTTATCTTGATATGCTGTATCCACTAATGACGTTTTAAATTTAATTTTCATTCCATTAGATAAATCTAAAGTTCTTAAAGAATAATTCTTAACACCAATTATATCATTAGCAGGATTAATTTTTTTATTAGAATCAACAGTCAAAATTTGTAGTATACCATTCATTGAATCATGCATACCACACTGATAATATAAAGTATCAGGTGCAGTTGTTGGTACTGTAAATGTTACCGTACCACTTTCTATTCCATTATTTGTTACACCTGTTGAATATAAAGTAGACGTTGACCCGTCAGCACTTAACTGATCCTTATAAGGTTCTGTCATTATCCAAAACGGATGACCTTTTGCATCTACATCAAATTTATAAGTGTTACCTCTATAAAGAGTTAACATTGGATTTCTTTCATTTTCTCTGTGAGGTAAATTCCATGCTTTTGCAGAACTACCGTCATCTGGCCATGCTTTAACTTTGTATTCTGCAACTGCATTTGTTCCTACGGAATCTATTTCAATTACATTAGGGCCTTCCGGCATCCAATAGTATTCTCTGTAATTGATTAACTTATCGTAATCTATTGCAGGGTTCCAAGAGTAAACAGTTTCTTTGTTTAATCTATCGTGGTTATCTACTTTTCCACCAAAATATTTTATTTGATTAATATAGTCATCATACGTTCCTGAAAACTTAACTTGGTCTTCTGGATTAACTGATGTTGTATCTTTGTCTGTATAAGTTACTGCAGGTTCTAATTGATATGCAAACCTATCTCTATTTGTTGCACCAATATATCTGTCTGTAATTTTTCTTGTATATGCATCTTGCCTACCAATAAATCCATCTAATCTTTCTAGTGATCCTTTTTGTACTAATGGATCTAATGTACTTGATAAAAATCTTTGGTTAGTGTCTGTTCGATAAAACGCAGGTAAGTGTTGAACAGTTCTACGTAATTCGTTGTTGCCTTGTTTAACAACTTCTTGGTTAGTTAATGCGTTAATTTCTCTGTCTGCCATTAGTATCCTGCTCCACTACTGCCGGTACTTGAACCGGATCCTGATGTAGTAGAGCCTGACACTGCTGATCCTGACGTAGTGTTTGTTGTAGCGGATGATGTACTTGTTACAACTGTACCTGATGCTTCTAATTGATTGGCACCTAATGCAGTTATAGTTGAAACATCATTAACAGTGGCCCCACTAATAAAAATTTCGTCTGCCGCGGATGCAATTTGAAACAAAGACCCAAAACTTTGTCCTGATTGGTTTGGCACGATTACAACTGTTAATAAACTAGGTGCTAATCGACCGTGTACATATGCGGCTAATTCTGTAAAATAAAATGTATCTCCAAAATCCCAATTATCTAATGCAAAGAATTCATTTATTGCTCTAATTACTCTTGTTTTAATTACAGCATCGGTTACTTTAGTATTAGGATTTTTTACAACTTTAAATGTTGCTTGTAATTCTTCATCTGCACCTGTTCCAAATAATATTTTATATTTTACTGGGTGATAAATTATTTGATCTGATAATGATTTTAATGGATTAAGTGTTCCTGAATAATTAATTCTTAATTGATCAGAAGTTGCTGGAAGTGGTTTTGCTCCGCCATCTTGTAACCATATTCTATATAAATTGTCATATGATCTTTCTAACATATAAACGTCAATAATATTTGATACTGAAGGATCAATTCTAGTTTGTTGTCCTGCATTATGTTTATATTGAAAACTTATAGTGTTTCTTCCTCGTCTAGCAATATAATCTGTAGTTGTTGATAATGTGTTTGTAGTTGAGTCATATTTCTTAATAACATCCTCTAAACCATCATAAAAATAAAATAACTGTCCATTTGAATATGTAGCACTGGATAATGTAATATCGGTTTCATTTAATGATACTACAAAATTTGTTGATGCATATGGTTTGTATCTTGCTATATTGTTATATGAAATGTATTTCTCAAAAAATACAAATTTTGTTGTTGGCGTTGTATCTGGTTCTACAATAATATCAAATATATCTGGATTATCAACTACTCCATCGTCATCGTCGTCATAAAATCCTACTTTTACTTTTCTATTATCTTGATATCCGTCTGCTTCTGTAACAGTATCTACAACTTGCCAATTAATTGGATAACCAATTGAATTTCCTGTAGAAACAACTGAATTTGTTTTTAAAACTTTTACAGTATCTTTAACAGTTTTACCTGTTTTATAATCATAAATTTTTTCTTGTCTATCGTAATGAAATTTGTTTTGTCCTGCAGATTCAAAAATATAATTTAACAATCTGTACGTAACTGTGTAAGTATTTCCATCATTAGAAAACTTAAACCACCAACTTGCATCTAAGTTAGTTCCTGCTGTTGATCCTGCATTACTTAAACTAAACACAGAACTTGCACTTAAATTAGTTGAAGTAATTACTTTCCAAGTTTCTGTATCTACATCATATCTTAAACCAAATTCTTCGTATGCTTCAATACGATCAATAATATCTGTTTTTAATGTATCTGAAAATGTTGTTGCCAAGTTTGGTATAACTGCTGATACTGTTGCACCGTTTGGTATAATATTATTAAGTGTAACTGGTCCTAATCCAGTTTCTAAATTTCCTGTGCCAGCATTTGCTCCATCAGTTACAACTGCACCTATTTTTGCCCATGATCTATCTTCAGCATTGTCGGTTCCTGCTGTTACTAAAGTATTGTTTAAAAATTCTCTTGTATCTGGAGAAGTAAATTTAACTATTGCACCTACTTTTGCATATTTAAAGTTACTAGTTGCAAAATCACCAACCATTAACGGACCACCCGATGTAAAAAATCCTGTATTAGTATTTGTACCAGTGGTTGTGGAATTCCATGTTGCTGATAATGTGCTTAAATCTTTAGTTCCATATTTAAAATAATAAAACTGTCTTGAATATGCTTCTTTTAATTTTGCCTCAACTGAATTATCTACTGATGATTTTATTACATTTCTATTTGTAAATGTAAAAGTAAATGTATTTGTAGATTCTTCTCTGTATAAAATTCCATCGTCTGCAAAAATAGAAACATTTGAATATGCTCCGGTTGGGTCTAGAATTTCTTTTGCTCTAGATATTCCTGATGCTGTTCTATTAGTAGATTTAACTTTTATAATTTCTTGAGATGCTGATAAAGGCACAACTTGATAATCTTCTGCTGTTATCATTCTATTTTGAGAATAATAAACCTGTGCCGCTTTTTCTCTAATTGAGTTGTTTGATTCTGTTTCCGCACTATTATATATAGAACTTTTTAAACTTGTTACAACTGTAAGTGTTTGTTGTCCACCGTTGGCATCTTGGTATGGTATAGTAAGTCTAACTACTTGTAAATCTGCTGGTTGAATTGAATACTTGGCATTATCACTTACTCTGTAATAAGTTCTAAATGCTCCTAATGGCAAATTAGAAAAGTTTCCATCTCCAAATACCATATCTATTTGATCATTATTTTTTGTTACAACATTATAGATATCTCTTTGAGATTTTGCTAATGAATTATATATAGCATTGTTTCCAGACAAAGAAGGAACTTGCGTCCATAATTTTGAAAGTTGTCCAAATTGATCTAATTGATATAACCATACGTCTGTATCATTTATATTGCTTACATTAATTGATTTAATATAGTTTGTTGTTGCAGTACTAACGTTAAAATCTGTATAGTGTACAGCTCCTTGCTTAAACAAAAAGAAAAATCCAGTATTGTTTGACGAATCTCCTGCTCCATCTGTTCTATATGTATAAGTTAATCCTGTACCTGAAATTGGGGGAGATTCATAAATTGATTCTGATCCAGTAATTGTAGCCGGAACAACTTCAAATTCTCTGCTTACTCCACCAATTGATTTTTGAAATTTAAAAATTGGTAGGTCTGTTTGATTAGAACTTATAGTGTAAACTTCTGTTTTAATTCCACCAATATCTCCTGATTCTCTTGGAGATCCAAATAATTGTCCTGTCTGATTAACAGCATTTAGTATAGCAATAAATTGTTCTCTATAATTTGAGTTAGCGGAATCATTCCATATTACTGTTGAGTTTGCTAAATTTGTTCCTGTTGAATCAAAAACATCTTGCGTGGTTGATATTGAATCTATTTTTAATAAACCAGTTGACGGTTTATTTCTATGAGCGTTATAATTAATTAATCTTGCTAATCTTAAAATTGAATTTCTTCTTTCTGCTGTTTCTAAAAAGTTCTCTCTAGCATTTAAGTCTACTCTAAATGAAAGTGCTTGAGCAATATAGGCAATTAAGTCAATAAGTGCAACATATTCTGAACTTTCTACAAAGTCATTAAAGTCATCTGGATAATTCTCTTGTAGATATGCAACCATTGTTCTACGAAGTGTTTCAAAGTCGTAGGATTTAAAATCTGCTTGTTGGAATGCTTGGTAAATCTTTGTCCAATCCTCAGCTACTAATAATCTATTCTGTCGTTCTGTTGTGGCCATATTGTTTTACAACAATATTTATAGAATTAATTAAGTGCGTATATTAAGATAGGCGTTCTAATGAATTTTGGTCGAACTTAAATTGTAACTTCTCAGTTATATCTAGTGGAATATACCTAATTGTAGCTTGTATGGCTATTCCATAGTCTACTTCCATTACTTGTATTTCTTCTGTAGCAAGACGTGGATCAGCATTTAAATTTGCTGTAATGTCTTCTGTTATTTGATCTTTTAATGAATCTGTAAATGGTTCAAACAAACAGTCGTATATTATTGTGCCAAACTCAGGATTCTCAACTCTTTCGCCCTTCCGTACCGACAAACGGTTTATAAGATCCTGCTTGACACACTCGAAATCATAAACCTTAAAGTTCTGCTTTTCAGCTTTTGAACTGAATCCTTTAAATGTAACTGTTTTGTTACGTAAATCTTTTATTTCTTCTGCCATTAATGCAATCTCCTAAACTGTACATCTAACTTACTATAATCTACCATATAAAATCCTGTGTTTGTCATTTGTCTTGCTTCTGGAACTTCTTGTGCCATTACACCTTGATACATTCCATCAGTATGTTTGTATTTAAACCTGTAAATATTAATACCAGACGGTGATTTGCCAACTAATTGTATATTTTCTTTTAACCGTATATCACTAAACAATTTTCCAACTACAGACGTAACAGACGATTTTAAATCGAACGATTTAAATGTATTAGCTACTTGCATTATTCGACCTGATATTGTTCCTCTCATTGATGGTGGTATATTATTTGCTGACCCTTTACTGAAAAATTTTCCTGCATTTTTTATCAAATAGCTTGTAGCCTGTGCTTTAAATTGTGGTATACTTACACTTGTAATTTGTCCTGCAGTTACTTTGTTTATAAGAAGATTACCTATATTTTCTTTTGATAAATTCTGAACAACAGTAGATACTTCATAAATTTGATTATAACTCGATGTGAACGTGTCAGATAGTTCTTTCATTTTTCCTAAATTAATATTACCTCCAGAAATATGTCCACTAAGGTCTATACCTTTTAAAACTCTATCAGCTTTGCTAAGAAGAACTTTTGAATTTGCTAATATGTTTTCTTGAATTGTCATTCCAGCAATACGTGCCTCTCTGGCATCATAAATTCCAGAATCTGTAAGTATTTTTAATTCACTACTATTAAGATTTACTTTATTTTTAAGTTTAGAAGAAATGTCGGTAAGTTTGTTTGTTACAGTTTTTGTAATTTTAAGATTTTTTATACGATCCGGAATATTAAATTCACTAATATATTTTTGTTGGTCTGCTAGAAATTGTATTTGTTTAATGTGTTCATTAGTACTGTTTCTGTTTTGCATAGCCATATATTCTAAAGTACCTGGCGTTTCTGATAATTGTTTCCATCTTACAGGATCTTGCCATTGTGAAACATTTTCAATTACGGCAGAAGGCGCTCTTTCAAAAGGTTCGTGTGTAACAAGATTTGGTACAGTTGTTTTTGTTTCTTTACTATTTGCTTCTAAAATTCCTGAGACGCTTACTGTAATATTAACATCATTCTGAGAAGTATCTGTTACTATACCTGCAGTTTCTGGAGTTAGCCATGTTGGTCCCCAAGATGAACTTGCACCTGTTGAATTAAAGTGAACTTGTGATCCTGCTAAATGAACTTGGCCACCAGCACCAATTAATTGTGTTCCGTCTGAATATGATGATATTCCGTCTCGGCCATAGTGTCTTACTGAACCTTCTCGTGCCGATCCAAAAATTCCTTTTTTACCCATCATCATTAGATAACTTTCTGAATTTATAGTTGTTTCTGCTTCTGACGTGAATGCAATTCTATTTTTGGCATGAAAATTAATATCACCACCTGAGTGTAAATCAAAGTTTCCGTCTGATCTAAGATTAAATCCGTCATTAGCATATATGTAAATTTTTCCATCGGATGACATTTCAAGCCAACTTTTTCCAGACCCGTTTGCAATATAAACACAACCTTCTGTGTCATGCAATAATAATTGGTGTCCTGATGCTGTTCTTATTCTTGTTAATTGATTTAAACCATTTTCATCTCCATCATCCATTACAAAAGAATGTCCTATACTTCTATCCACCTTTAAAGGTGATCCTTCTATACCAATATTAGGTGATCTAGAATCTGGTTTAATTGGACCAGGTGTACTAATACCAAATACTCGAGACGGTGTTTCTCTTCTTGCTGACGACGTTGTTGTTCCTCTAACTGGGTCTTTTTGTAATCCTTCTATTTTTAATTGATTTGCAAGATCAACGTTAACCGGATAATTCCAAAGCTCTAAATTTTCTATAGAATCACCAGTTACTATTTTTCTATTTTTTTCAACAATAGGTAAAACATCAGTACCATAATTCATGTCTTTAGTATTAGAGGCTTTTTTATAATCCATTGGTCCAACTTCTTCTACTCCTAAACTAGATTGTTTACTTGCTCCTAACCCTGGTACCATTTGGTTAGTTAAAGGCTCTTGTATACAGCCAATCCAAAAAGAACTTTGTTGATTTTTAAGTCCTTTAGCAAATATTACTAATACGTTTGTACCTACATCGGGTGGTACTGCCCACATACCATATGAACTTTGACTTGTTGTATAACTATATGGATCATTTTTTGAAACTGACTCAAGAGGTTTTGCTCCGTAAAAAGGTGACAAATATTGACACCATATAACGTTTTCAGCATCTAGATTTTTATCAGACACATTTGACAAAGACGGTATTAATACACCTAATCTACCCATTTTCAACGGATCGATTGTATTCTTAACAATTCCAATATACGGACCTGGGTCTTTACCTGTGAGCTTTTCAGAAAACTCTTTTTGATTGTGATGTGTGTCTACAAACCCATCTCCTCTAGCTATAATTGTCATTTATTCTATTACTCCTTCCGCAACTTTTTGAAATCCTCTTTCTCTTTTCCATTCATTATCACCTAATACAACCATATCGTGGTAATCATAGTCTGCAAATTCTTCATTATTAATTATAAATGTTCCACCTTCTACAAGTGGTATATAAACAAACTCTGGTTTATCATCTATCTTAATTGACTCTGGATGGTCTTTCACAAAAATCCATTTATCTTTATATTTCATTCCATGAGATCCAGATACCTTAACATCACTAATAGAATACATATCCTCATCTAATTTTAATTTTATCATACCTAAAATTTCTTGCCCATTAATAATGTCACCTGGTTGTATATCTTTCATACATTTATCTCCAAATAATTGTTCTGGGTGGAAACAGGTTGTTTGATTTGTTTTTCTTTCCGCCGCGGCTTTTAGATCATCAATTTCTTTAAATTTTTCTTTCCAAATTGTCTCGTACTCTCCTTTTTTTACTATTTCACCTTCTGAACCTTCGCCAGATTGATTATTCAACCTTACACACGTTAATATTTGTTTAAATTCTCCATTTTGGAATTGTGAATCTACTCTTGTTACTTGATATACTCCATTAAAAAATAAAGATTCACTATATGAAAGTTGTTTTTGAAACATTACTGCTTCTCTTTCTTCAGGTTCGTCTGGTAATCTATAATTTACTTTGATTAATGGTTGATACTGTTCTACGTTAAAACAACCATATGTCTTATTATAAACACTTGGTGCCCAATACTTTCCTTCTTTAGATAATGGTGTATACATATCTTGACAAATATAAGCCGGGTCTCCTAATATTTCTAATTCAATTTTCATCATATCTGTTTGTGGATTTGTGATATAGTCATAAAACTCTTGACTTCTTTCTCCTGCTATTGTAGAAACAGTGTTTGACCCTTTTATAAGACTTGGTTCTTGTCTATATGGTAGTTTTGGTTCTGGATAATCTTCAGCTCCAAAAACTTCTTCAACCGATTTTTCAAAATCTTCAGAAAATTCCTGCCACGATCCCTTTCCTGTTTCTGTTTCATAAATTGGTCTAACATTTCTAAAAAAGTAGGCGGCTTTATAATCTATTTTTAAATTTTGTACATCTACGTTATCTCCTGTGTAGATATAATCATATTGTTTTCTTACATATTTGTCCCAATTTACATTTCCAAAACTTATACCAGGTTTAATAAATTTTAAAATGTGTAATTTTGTTGGTATAGCGTAATACGTGATTGTTTTTGGGTGAACTTTTCTAATCTTATCAAACCGGCTAGGATCTGGTACTACGTTAGACTTAATCATAAACCAATCAATATATTGATCTGCTTCTAAGTCTGCTTTAAATTGTTCTTTATCTTTTAAGTATCTCAGTATTTGATCTCTGTCAGTAACTGGAGATCCTGCTTTATCAGTTAATTTATTGGCTCCATATGTATACCAAAATGCATCAACCAACCATTGATATCCAACAAGAGATCTTATAGCATCTTCAAAAAACTTAGGCAAAGATCCTCTAAAATCAATTCCTCCTTCAGCAGTATTGATTATTGCTTTTGGCGAAGGTTCACCTCTGTTCCAATTATGCCACCAACTCTTGGTTTCTTCTGTTCTTGTTGTTTGTAATGGAGCAAAATATTTGTCACCAAATTCTATTATTTCTTCAGCTACTTGAAATCTATATACATCATTATATTCTCTAACTTTTTCTCTTTTTTCATCTTCCATTTGCGTGAACAGTACTTTTTCTACTTGATATACCCAAGTTCCTCGTTTCTCTCTAGTCGTAAAATTATCCCAATTATACTTCTTCCCAACACCGGGTGCTCTTTGGAGTCCAGGAGGGCCTATCGATATTGGTTCCGCATAAATTTTTTCTGACAGATTACTAGCACTAACTTTTACTGCTTTTCTTGGATACTTAAATCTGTCGTCGTGTCCCATATCTCCGTATGGTACTGCTACGGCTGTGTATCTAGCACCACCTTGGTCTACTTCAAATTGTACTCTGCTAATATAGATAGGAATTTTTCTTAGTAATCCTTGGCTGTGCATTCCAGCACCTGGGCCAGTATTTCCTATAACTTTGCCGTTCTCGTCTGTTCCTTTCCATTCCATTGTTAATAGAAAAGGTGCATCTTGATAGTCTGTCCATCCGTTTACAAACGCAGATCCTCTCAATTTTTCAACAAGTGTTACTCCAAAAGGCTCATGCATTTCAAAATCCATTTTAGTAAAGTTTGCCAAACCTCTTTCAGGGTTTGGTCCAACTGTACTAACAATATTAAGATTTTCAAAAAATATATCATGTCCTTTTGCTAAAATATTAACACTGTTGTCGTACTCGTGAGTTTTTATACCTTTTACATTGGGGTTTCGATTCATCTCTCTAACTTGAGCACGAATTTCGTTTGTTTCTTCGTTATATCTTCCCCAGGATATATTTGGATCTCCTATGCCTCCAGTACGTGCAATAATATCATGCACTGGATTTTTTAAAAAGGATACATCTTCAATTTCGTTTTTAGATAGTCCAGATATAGTAAAAATTGTATTATATGTTGCAAACTTATGCAACGTATTCTCTTGTATCCTATCTGCCTTTTGTGATGGATGGACATCATTATTGTCTTCTATTCCGTCTATATAATTGTGGGATTTTATAAAAGAACTATTGAAGTAGTTGGCGGCCGTCCACGTATTTTTAAGATCGTCTATTACTTCTTCAATTTTTGATGTTTTTTTGTTTTTGCTTAATGGATGCTCTTCGCCTGGCATTTTATACTCCTAAATCTTTAGAAACGTTTGCAGGTTTAGGCAACTGTATCGTTACTCCTGGTTTAAAATCGTAAATAGGATCTTCTAGTTCGTCTGGATTTCTTTGAGCAAAGACCCACCATAATCTTGGAGTACCATATAAGTCATATGCTAATAAGTCTGGCCTATATGCGTAAGTTCTTTCTATTTTATAAGTTTGATCATCGGCTTCTGCTGTTATTGTTCTTGGTTTTAAAATGTCTAGACTCATTTTATTTTGTGATGTTGCAAAATAAGGTGATGATGCTGAATATTTGGCCATTAAATGTATCCTATGTGTCCTTCTCCTTTGCCGTTTAATCTACCTGCGGCAAAATCTTGTAGTGAGAATTGTTTAACTGATTCTCTTGAGTAGATTGGTGTTATAAGAACTGAAATGTTTGATAATGTTGGTGCCCAAGTTTGATCCATGTTGTCTGGATCAAATTGTTTAAATCTCTCTTGTGGTGGCAACTTATCTTTGTAAGGCGAATCTTGTTTTGTTGATATGTAATCTATTCCTGCTCTTAATTCAACGTTAAATGTATTAACAATTACTGGAACTTTTTCAAACATATGTTCACCATATCCTGATAAAAATAAAATCGGTGGTGGATTGCCTTTGAAAGTTTCTTCTTTTCCAAAAAACATTTTAGTAACTGTTCTTAAAAAATTAACTGTTGCTACCCAATATGCGGCATCCTGTTGATTTTGTACAGGAAATTCTCCAATTATATTCATTTGATCTACTTGCGAATTCTGATATGCTTGGAAAGGATAATTGCTATGTGTTTGTGCCAACGGATTATAATTTGCTGAATGCTGTATTACCATTGATGGTGTTAATGGCCAAAAGAAACCTCCTAGATCTCTTAAAGGATATAATCGATGATTTTGTTCACCTGTTTCTGGAAATAATTCTTTCCTAAGATCACTAGTTGGTGGTAATGTTAATTTTACACGCCAGTCATGTTTATCAGACGAACCTGACCATTTAGCAGTAGCATGAACAAGTCTAGAATCTGAGTTTCCACCTCTTAATCCAGCACCTGTTAACCGTTGCCAAGTTCTGTTAATAACTCCGCCGCCTAAATTTTTAACTTTCTTTAATATATTTGCCATTTTTTACTTGCAATTCCAATCTAATTTTCGTATACTTTAAACATATTTATAGGCATCATTTTAGGCGCACTTTATTCACCATACGACAACATTTCAACAGACCTGTTTGTGGTCATTTAGCATTAAAACAAAGACAAATTATGAAGAGAGTAAAATACTTAAACAACCGGGATCTGTTGGCACAAATATACGCCAGCAAAAATACATTTTGTTCATACGTTACTCCAGAGGATGGAAGGTATGATCTAATCATATCTGATGTCAAAAAAATAAATGCAATTACTATTGCCAAGGCAAGAAAAGCTCAATCAAAAAGACTTACACAAGAAGCTTGGGAACAAGCAAAAGCATCTGGACTTAAAAAAATTAAATTATCAGACTATACAGTTAGCACTAGAAAAATTGAGAAAACAGACTTAATATTTAGAGTAATGTCATTTGAACATATTCCTACAGATTTAGAAAGAAAAAGAAATCCTAAACAAGAATCAGACAGACACGTTAAAGTTAATTTTCCACCTTTTCAACATTATAGAATTGATAAAAAAGGTAAACCAAAATGTGTAGGAAAATCGCACTGGATTGGCGGAATGGGTAATGGATATTTTTCTGGTGATCATGGAAAGATTACAAACAGTTTAGCAATGATGTTTATGAAGTTGTGTGAACGTTATGGTACAAGAGCAAACTGGAGAGGTTATACTTACAATGACGAAATGCAATCACAAGCATTAATGCAATTATCACAAATTGGTTTGCAGTTCGATGAAAGTAAATCAGAAAATCCATTTGCATATTATACAGCGGCAATTACAAATAGTTTTACAAGAATTTTAAATATTGAAAAGAAAAATCAAGCAATAAGAGATGACTTATTAGAGCAAAACAATATGATGCCTTCGTTTACTAGACAAGGCGAAAATGATAGAAGCACACCAGCATACAAAAAGAAAATGGACACTGCACACGGTGACGTAAAAACTGTAAACAAAACTGGACTTGCAAAACTAAACAGAAAATTTAAAAAAACCGGATCACTTACAGCAGATGATTTTGATGAAGTAGGTTATAAAAAAGTAGATATGACCAATCACAAACCACCTGTTAAAAAGAAATGGTAACATATGTTTTTTAAAAAAGTAGCTTGTTTTACGGATATACACTTTGGATTAAAAGGTAACTCTAGAGTACACAACAATGATTGTGAATCATTTATATATTGGTTTATAGAACAAGCCAAAGCACATGGTTGTGAAACTTGTATATTCCTAGGAGATTGGCACCATCATAGATCGGCAACCAATGTTTCTACAATGAACTATACAGTTTCTAATATGGAACGTTTAGGTAAAGCATTTGAAAATGTTTATGTAATAATGGGTAATCATGATTTATTCTACAGAGATAAAAGAGAAATTAATTCAATGGAATATATTAGAAATATTCCTAATATTCATATTGTTAATGAATGGATTGTTAAAGACGACGTTGCAATTATTCCTTGGATTGTTGGGGATGAATGGAAAGTTGTTGAAAAAATGACACAAAAATATGTGTTTGGACATTTTGAACTGCCATACTTTAAAATGAATGCTATGGTAGATATGCCAGATGTAGGCGGAATACAAACTGATCATTTTGCAAACTGTGGACAAGTGTTCTCAGGACACTTCCATAAAAGACAACAAATGAAAAATGTAACTTATATGGGTAATGCATTTCCACACAATTACGCAGATGCGTGGGACGATGACCGTGGCATGATGATTATAGAATACGGTGGAAAACCTAAATATATAAATTGGCCGGATATGCCGAGATACATCAATATTAAAATAAGTCAATTGTTAGAAGATCCAGAAAAATATCTCAAACCAAAAATGTATGTGAGAGTAACCTTAG
>PVBE011535919.1_pt1 | contig 26399 bp, 25 predicted proteins | sample 1631181 | NCBI WGS metagenome assembly PVBE01 (sample SAMN08397723, study PRJNA350692) | Marine metagenome, whole genome shotgun sequencing project. | isolation source: water | place: Pacific Ocean | collected 2012-04 | reverse complement strand
TTTAGAAATGTTTGAAAATGGGTTTAAAGGTTGTACTATCACAACTAGTCACGGATCAGGTATTACGATTTTTCAATGTTAAATAGATACTTGCAAAAGAAAAACTATTCCCATTCAATGGTTCCAGGGGGTTTGGAGCTGATATCATAGACGACCCGATTAACACCTTTAACTTCGTTGATAATACGGTTGGAGAATCGGCCCAGCAGGTCGTAGGGAAGGTGGGCCCAGTCGGCAGTCATTCCGTCGGTGCTGGTGACGGCGCGAATGGCGATTACGCTTTCGTAAGTTCGGGCATCTCCCATGACACCCACGGTTTTTACGGGTAGCAGAACCGCGAACGATTGCCAGAGTTCGTTATACAGTCCCGCTTTTTTTATTTCTTCAAGAATGATCTTGTCCGCTTCCCGCAAAATATCCAGACGTTCTTTAGTTATATTGCCGAGTATGCGAATAGCCAGTCCCGGACCGGGAAAGGGTTGACGCTTGATCATCTCATCTGGCAATCCTATTTCGTGCCCGAGTCTTCTCACTTCATCCTTAAACAATTCGCGAAGAGGTTCCACAAGTTTGAGGTGCATCTTCTCAGGCAGACCTCCCACATTGTGATGCGATTTGATCACCACCGAGGGACCGCCTTTGAATGAAACGGATTCAATGACATCGGGGTACAGGGTGCCTTGTGCCAGATATTCAAAATTGCCGAGTCGTTTTGCTTCTTCCTCGAAAACTTCGATAAAGATGTTGCCGATGATCTTGCGTTTTTTTTCAGGGTCCGTCACGCCTTCGAGCTTGTTCAGAAAACGGTCGGCGGCATCTACGACATCGAGATTGATATGAAAGTTGTCGCGGAAGGCATTCTCCACTTTTTCACGTTCGCCGTCACGAAGCACACCGTTGTCTACGAATATGCAGGTGAGGCGGTCTCCGATGGCCTTGTGTATCAGCATGGCGACAACAGATGAGTCCACCCCGCCGCTCAGACCACACAAGACGTGACCGTCGCCCACCTGGGTCTTGATTTTTTCGATTGCATATTCAGCGAGCGAATCGATTCTCCAGTTCTTGACGCATTTGCAGATACCGAAAAGAAAATTATCGAGCAGTTTTATCCCCTCACTGGTGTGTACTACCTCAGGGTGAAACTGGAGTCCGTATATTTTTTGTATAGAATTTTCAATCGCGGCAATAGGAGAATTGCCTGTGAAAGCAGTGGCCTTGAATCCGGTCGGGAGTTTGTCGATTCGGTCGCCATGGCTCATCCACACCGTAGAGTTGTTTTTTACTCCGTTGAGGAGATGGGAATACTCCTTAACTTTGAGTTGCGCCCGTCCATATTCCCGATCATTTGCCGGGGATACTTTTCCATCAAGCATGTGCGTCATCAGTTGCATGCCATAGCAGATACCAAGAATGGGGATGCCCAGTTCAAATAGTTTCGGATCGCAAAGAACCGCGTCTTTTTCATGAACACTAGCAGGTCCGCCGGAAAGGATAATTCCTTGCAGGCGCATGGCTTTAATTTCGGTAAACGATTTGGTGCAGGGGTGGATCTCGCAAAAGACCTCTGCTTCGCGAACCCGTCGCGCAATGTTCTGTGTGTACTGCGACCCAAAATCGAGTATGAGTATTTTCTGTTCGTGAAGAGAGTCAGTAGGCATGGGGCGTAGTTTCTAGTTCCTAAATTGTAGTTTTTGGTTCTGGCGATATGGATGAAACTTAAATGTTGAGGTATCCCAGTCGGCGTTAATTGCAGGTCAATGTGCCGTCATAGGCCCCGCGCCTAGCGGTTATTCGACGTGGTAGTTGGGCGCTTCTTTCGTGACGATTACGTCATGGACGTGGCTTTCCCGCAAACCGGAAGCGGTGATTTTAATGAAAGTCGACTTGTTTCGCAACTCATCGATATTCGCCGTTCCACAATAACCCATTCCCGCACGCAGTCCGCCCATCATTTGATGCACCGTGAAGGCTAGTCCGCCCCGGTAAGGAATACGTGCTTCGACCCCTTCCGGCACCAGTTTACTTTCAGAAAGTTCCAGTTCTTGGAAGTAGCGATCACTGGAACCCTGACTCATCGCGGCGATAGACCCCATGCCGCGGTATTCCTTATAGCTTCTTCCCTGAAAGAGAATTTTTTCGCCAGGGCTTTCCTCCGTCCCCGCAAAGAGAGAGCCTATCATCACCGTGTGCGCACCTGCGGCAAGAGCTTTAGTGATGTCGCCAGACAGCTTAATTCCACCGTCGGAAATGATCGGTATATTTTTCTTCGATGCCGCTTTGACGCATTCTGAAATAGCGGTGATCTGAGGAACCCCGACACCGGATACCACCCTCGTAGTGCAGATCGAACCAGGGCCTACACCCACTTTGACCGCGTCTACTCCAGCTTTAATCAAATCGCGTGTACCTTCAGCAGTAGCTACGTTGCCGCCTATGAGTTGAAGTTTCGGAAACGTTTTCTTGATCTCGCGGATGGTTTTCAAAACTTTCTCAGAGTGACCGTGGGCGCTGTCTATCACCAGCACATCGAGCCCAACGCGAATCAAGTCTTCTATATGCTCTATCGGGTTTTGCGCCACACCCAGAGCGGCACCAACCATGAGGCGACCTTTTGCATCTTTGGTCGAGTTGGGAAACCGGGCATTTTTCTCAACATCCTTGAGAGTGATGAGTCCACGCAAATTACCCTTCTTATCAATGACAGGCAGTTTTTCTATGCGGTTTTTATTGAGAAGTTTTTTGGCTGTTGCCATGGAACTGCCTTCCGGTAAAGTGACCAGATTTGACTGGGTCATTAAATCGCGGATAGGAGTCGAATGTTTTTTAGCAGTACGCAGATCCCGGTTGGTGAGTATGCCGACCAGTTTATTTTTCTTCGTAATGGGAATTCCCTTGATCTTGTATTTGTCCATCAGACGAAGCGCGGTAGATAGAGTCTGGTCCGGGTCCATCGTAATAGGGTCCGGGATCATCGCGCTCACCGAGCGTTTGACCTGATCCACCATTTTGCGCTGTCGTTCCGGCGGCAGGTTACGGTGGATGATACCGATTCCCCCTTCCTGAGCCAGCGCGATTGCAAGCGTTGCTTCCGTCACCGTGTCCATAGGTGCACTGATGAGGGGACAGTTGATGGATATTTCCTGCGTGAGCCTTGTCTTAATGTCTACATCCGTTGGCAAAACCTTGGAGCGGCCCGGTAGCAAGAGAACATCGTCAAAAGTGAGGTAAGTTTTTATAGTGTCAGGATTCAGCATTTTTATATGAATGTAGGAAGAGATGGTACCAATCCGGCCAAACCCCAACCATGTGAAACTTTCATACTATCACGCCGTCTGCAAATTTTCATGAAAATTCCTTTAAAACCCTTTTAAAATTTCAAGGTGCCGTTTTCCCCTCTCCCCGTCAAGGGAGAGGGGTGGGGTGAGGGGGAGGGAGATTCCCCTTTTTAAAGTCGAAGGTGCTTGCAAAGTGGGGGCATGTAGGTTTTCCGGTTTCCTGTCTTCGTTTTTAAGTCCGGTACTTGATCGGGTCCGGGACGCCTGCTTCCTTGAATCCTTTCAGGCGGAGTCGGCAACTGTCGCAGGCGCCGCAGGAGAGCCCGCTCTCATCAGGATCGTAACAACTGTGGGTGAGTCCGTAGTCGACGCCGAGGTTGAGTCCTTGTTTGATGATTTCGGCTTTGGTCATATGGATGAGCGGGGTGTGGATCTTTATTTTACCGGATCCTTCCACACCGGCTTTGGTGGCCAGATTGGCTAGCGTTTGGAACGCGGTAATAAATTCGGGACGGCAATCGGGATATCCGCTATAATCAACCGCGTTCACCCCGATAAAAATATTGTCGCATTCTTTGACTTCGGCGTAGGCTAGGGCATAGGACAGAAAGATGGTGTTCCGCGCGGGCACATAGGTGACGGGGATGCATGACGCCATTTCTCCTTCGCTCCGATGAGTGGGAATGTCTATGGAATCGGTCAGCGCAGAGCCGCCAAATTGCCGAAGATCGATATTAATCACATGATGTTCTTCAGCTTTCATGTTCCGGGCGATTGATTTGGCCCGCTCAAGTTCCACACTGTGGCGTTGCCCATAATCGAAACTGAGGGCGAATATGTCATAGCCCTCACTTTTGGCGATCGCCAGCGTGGTGGTCGAGTCGAGCCCACCGCTCAATAAAACAATGGTTTTCGGGGGCATTGGCAGAAGTATTATCCGGTTGACATTAATTAATGATATTATATACTAAATCATTTACAGAATCCCATAAACCCCCGCTATTTAAAGCGCTTTAGATATTTTAAATGTTTGAGAGCCTTTCGGATCGCTTGGAAGCGATCTATAAAAAGTTAAAGGGTCGCGGTGTTCTTAAGGAAGCCGATGTCGATGAGGCCCTGCGCGAGATCCGGGTTGCACTGATTGAAGCGGATGTGAGTTTATCCGCGATCGCTCCGTTCCTTGAAGGTATTCGGGAAAAAGCGGTTGGGCAGGAAGTTTTAAAGAGTCTGACGCCGGGTCATCAGATGGTCAAGATCGTCAACGATGAGTTGATATCTTTGCTGGGTGGTGATTTCCAGGATTTGACCATGGCGCCCACCCTGCCGACGATTATTCTGATGGCGGGATTGCAGGGAGCGGGTAAGACCACGACTGTGGGTAAACTGGCAAAGCGGTTTAAGGGTAACGGGAAAAACTGTCTGCTTGTTCCTGCCGATGTTTATCGTCCGGCGGCGATTGAGCAGTTGAACGTGATCGGTCGCGAGCTTGATGTTGAAGTTTATCAGGCCGAAGGTGAGAAGGACCCGGTAAAGATTTGTCAGGGCGCGGTCGAAGCGGCGTCTAAGAAGATGATCCATGTGGTCATTCTCGATACTGCCGGGCGACTTCAGATTGATGACGAGTTGATGGAAGAACTGATGTCCATCAAGAAAAAGGTTAAGCCTCATGAGTCGTTGTTCGTTGTCGATGCGATGATGGGTCAGCAGGCGGCAGAGGTGGCTCGTACTTTCAACGATGCGATCGGTATCGATGGAGTCATCCTCACGAAGATGGATGGCGACGCCCGAGGTGGTGCGGCACTTTCCATCAATAGTGTGACTGGAGGAAAACCCATCCGTTTCGTTGGAACGGGGGAGAAGCTGGACGCGCTGGAACCGTTTCATGCCGAGCGTATAGTTTCACGCCTGCTCGGTATGGGCGATGTGATGTCCCTGGTCGAAAAGGCTGAGACTGCCTACGACCTTGAAGAGCAGGCGGTTCTTGAGAAGAAGATAAAGAAGAATGCTTTTACCTTGGAGGACTTCAAGGATCAGCTCAAACAAATTCAAAAGATGGGATCGATTCAACAGTTGATTGGAATGATTCCAGGAGCAAATAAATTAAAAGGACTCAAGGTGGATGAGCGGGCCTTCTGTAAGATTGAGGCTATCATCAATTCGATGACTCCTTTTGAACGGAACAAACATAACATCATTAACTCCAGTCGAAAGCGTCGCATTGCGCTCGGTAGCGGAACGTCGGTCAACGATGTGAATAAACTGCTCAAGCAGTTTGCGCAAATGCAGAAGATGATGAAGAAGATGGCCTCGGGTAAAGGGCGAGGTGGATTCGACATGGGTTCCATGGTGGGTGGACGAGGGATGAATCCATTTGGATAGAATTTAAAGTTTACGAGACAGAATATTATTATTTTTAAAAACCTGTAACACTGAAGGAGGAAACACCTTGGCTGTTGTATTGAGAATGACCCGACGAGGGTCGAAGAAAAAACCATTTTACCGGATTGTAGCGGCAGATTCGCGTTGTCCTCGCGATGGCAAGTTTCTGGAAATGCTGGGAACTTATGACCCACTTAAAACTGAAAACCACATCAAGGTAGATGCCGAAAAGGTAAATGCCTGGATTAAGAAAGGCGCCAAGCCAAGTGATACGGTCGCCTCACTTTTGAAGAAAGCGGGGGTCGAGTAAGAATCCTTCAACCTCCCGTTGTAGCGAACGCTGAAAAATGAAACGCTGAAAAACGAAACGCACAGTACCGTGGAAGCGATGCACAGTACCGTGATAATTGTATGAGCGGTGTGCAGTATCGTGTGATAGCGGTGCAGGGAGGTACATGATGTTGAAAGAACTTATTTTGGTAATGGCCAAGGCTTTAGTGGATAAACCGAATGAAGTGGAAATCAAAGAAATAGAGGGCGATGTGACAACGATTCTTGAGCTTAAAGTTGCCAAGGACGACTTGGGCAAGGTTATAGGCAAGCAAGGAAAAACCGCACATGCTATGCGTGCCATCCTTAATGCTACGGCCACCAAGCTTAAGAAAAGGGCAGTCCTAGAAATTATTGAATAGCAATGGACTGGATACCTGTCGGCAAGGTCACTAAGACTCATGGTTTGAAAGGGGATTTAAAACTCTACCTTTCAATGGGTGAAACATGGTTTGATGATATAAAACAGATTCGCCTGAGTCATGACAACCCGGTGCAGGATTTTGCTGAGTACCAAATTCAATCTATTCGCGGCAAAAATATCCCCCTGATCATTAAGTTCAAGGAAGTGGATAGCATAGAGGCCGCAAGCAAACTGGTCGGGCAGACGCTTTATGTGTTGCGGGACGAGCTTCCCGAATTGCCGGAAGATGAGTATTACTGGTTTCAGATCGAAGGCCTCAAGGTTTACGACGAAGACGGACGCTACTACGGAAATATTGAAGAAATCATACGGACTGGGAGCAACGATGTTTATGTGGTTCGTGATGATGAAAAAGAACTGTTGCTTCCAATGATCGACTCGGTGGTAAAAATAATCGACCTCGAAGCGGGGAAGTTGGTCTTTCATCCTGTGGAGGGATTACTTGAAGATACACCGGTTTGACATCATTACGATTTTCCCGGAAATGTTTGAGTCACCCTTCGGTGAGAGTATTCTCAAGCGTGCTCAGGATGAGGGGTTGCTGGAGATAGCGCTCCACGATCTGCGTGACTACACGTACGACAAACACCGCAGGGTAGATGATAGTCCCTTCGGTGGCGGCGTGGGAATGATTATGAACGTCGACCCGATTGTTCGCGCAATTGAGGCGGTCAAGGAAAAGAGACCGGGGGCGCGCACGATTTTACTTTCGCCCGGTGGCAAGTCTTTCAACCAGAAGATGGCTTGGGAACTCGCGAAGGAAGAAAGCCTGATTTTCGTTTGTGGACGATACGAGGGTGTTGACGAGCGGGTTCTGAGTTTTGTCGATGACGCTGTTTCCATAGGCGACTATGTTATGGCAGGCGGGGAAGTTCCTTCGATGGTTATGGTCGAGGCCATTTCAAGGCTTATTCCAGGTGTGGTCGGGGATGAACAATCGATTGTTGAAGAATCGTTCGAGGAAAACAGGCTGGAGCATCCGCAGTACACAAAACCCCGTGAGTTTCGCGGGTTGAAAGTGCCCGATGTTTTGCTTTCAGGGCATCATAAAAATATTCAGGACTGGCAACGTAAAGAAGCCTTAAAAAAAACGGCGGCGATAAGGCCCGACCTATTAGATAAAGAGATTGACCCGGTTGGCTGATAATAAAAAGAACGATATTCACCTGGCCCTGATTCATTACCCGGTGTTCAACAAGATTGGCGAGATCGTTACCTCGTCGGTCACCACGCTTGATGTTCACGATATATCGCGAGCGGCGCGGACTTACGCGGTGAACAGTTTTTATGTGGTGACTCCGCTCAAAACACAGAGGCAACTCGTCGAGCGGTTGATTGAACACTGGATGACAGGTTACGGGGCGGAGTATAACCCTACCCGTAAAGAAGCATTGCTGGCGACGCGGGTGACGAACAATATCAAGGAAACGGTACGCGACCTGACGGAACGGTGTGGGCGGAAACCTGTTACGGTAGCCACCGGTGCGAGCCAGTTTCCTAACAGCGTCGATTTTCCCCGTTTACGGGAAAAAATCGGAGGCGGAGATCCCATCCTTCTGCTATTTGGCACGGGCTGGGGACTTGAGAAAAGTATTCTTACGGAAGCCGATTATGTTCTCGATCCCATTGACGGGGTTGGCGAATACAATCATCTTTCAGTGCGGGCGGCCGTTGCGATCATACTGGATCGCCTGCTGGCGAGATAATAAACGGATTAAAAATATTTAAAACGACTACGAATCGAAAAACGGTACACACTAAAGGAGAAGTTCATGAATTTGATTGACCGAATTGAAGCTGGAGAATTAAAAAAGGAGCGTTCCCCGGTTCGCGTTGGCGACACGGTACGGGCTCACATCCGTATTGTCGAGGGTGAGAAAGAACGTGTTCAGGTATTTGAAGGAGTCGTTATTCGTCTGCATGGTGGCGGTGCGCGTGAATCCATTACCATACGCAAGGTATCTTTTGGTGTGGGTGTGGAAAGAATCCTGCCGCTCAATTCCCCGCGATTGGAAAAGCTCGATATTATCAGGCATGCCAAAGTACGTCAGGCTAAATTGTATTTCCTGAGAGAGCTGAGAGGGAAAGCGGCCAGGCTGAAGGAGCTTCGGCCCAAGCTTGATCCGAATAAAAAGAAAAAAACAAAGAAAAAGGCCGTCAAGAAAAAAGCTTAAACACAATATTTTGTAGTTGCCCAATGAATTGGGCAACTACTCTTTTTAGCAAGTGCTATTCAAAAAGCCCGAAAGAATTTCCTTTCGGGCTTTTTTTGTGCGTAATTGGCCTGAAAAACTTATCCCGCGTGATGATGGTGGTGGCTCAATTTAAGTTGAGTCAGGGTTTCTACGGATACGCCGGGGATGGGTTGGGGGCGTTCGGGTTCTGATTCTTTTTCACCATCTTTATCATCGTCCGCCTCTTTAATGTTGAGAGTCTCACCCAACCCGTATTTGACCTTCAGCATGTTGTAGTCGATGTTCGCACGGGTAAGGTAGCGATTGATCCGTCGGATTCTTGTTTTATCTGTGGGATGGGTAGAAAGAAACTCGGGCATTTCCTGTCCGTCTTTAGCGTTTGCAAACCGTTCCCAGAAACGAACGGCTTCATTAGGGTCGTATCCGGCGCGCGCCATGTAGGTAAGGCCGATCTGATCTGCTTCGGCTTCGTTGCTTCTGCTGAAAGGCAGGGTGAGTCCGTAGGTGAGACCCACTCCCAACGCTCCCATGATCAGGCCTTTCTGCGAGTCGTCCTCAAGGCTTATTGACGCGACCATCAATCCGGCGGAAAGAACCAGTTGCTGAGTCATCCGCTGTGCTCCGTGCCGGGCGATAACATGTGCGATTTCATGACTCATCACAGTCGCCAGTCCGGCTTCGTTTACCGCGACCGGCAGGAGACCTGTATACACGGCGACCTTGCCTCCCGGCAGGGCAAACGCGTTCTGCTGTTTCGATTCGATCAGGTGGAATTCCCAATCCAGATTTGGCATAGAGCTTACTTTCGCGATGCGGAGTCCGGTTCTTTCAACCAGTGCGGTGGTTACTTTATCCTCCGAGTCTTCTTCCTGTTCAAGGATTTGACTGTATGCTTGCTTACCAAGAGCAACTTCCTGCCCCATGGGTATCATGATGAAGGCCGATCTATTGGAAATCGGCGTGGTGACGCAGGCCGCAATGACTCCGATACAGATTACTGCCAGAAATTTTTGATAAGTTCGCATGCTAGAAGTATAAGTTTGATTAATAGTGTTTTGCAACTTCTGTTTTGGGGGTCGGAATTTAGTCGAACTCTTCGGCAATAATTAGGTTGCCTCGACTTGATACGTTGCCCTATCATTCGGGGAAAAGGGGTGAATTGTGCTGGAATACGAAAACACAGCCAGAACAAAGGGCTACAATATTATAGCTGGGGTGGATGAAGCCGGGCGAGGTCCGTTGGCTGGACCTGTAGTGGCGGCGGCAGTAGCGTATGCACCCGAGTGGCAATTGGCCGGGCTCGATGATTCAAAAAAAATATCTCCTCAGGCACGCGAGAGGCTGTTTCCTATTATTAAGGATCAGGCTCTGGGCCACGGCATCGGGATTGTGGATGTCGCAACGATAGACGAGATCAATATTCTCCAGGCCGCTTTGCTAGCCATGAAATATGCCGTGTCTGCTTTGCCGGAAAAGCCTGACATCTTACTCATTGATGGAAACAAGCGCATCGTTACTGAAGTTGAGCAATGGACTATCGTAAAGGGCGACTCCCTCAGTCAGTCGATCGCTGCAGCATCAGTTTTGGCCAAGGTGACTCGCGACCGGCTCATGGAAAAATATCACGAAGAATTTCCCCAATACGAGTTCGACCGGCATAAGGGTTATGGCACACGGCTTCACCGGGACCTCATCAGGGAACACGGTCCTTGCTCTATTCATCGCAGGACTTTTAAAGGGGTGAAGGAGTTTGTTTGAAGACATCCATATTTTGAGATCAAGGACCTAAAGGCAAATCCCCCTAACTCCCTTTAAAAAGTGGGGACTTTCTTCTCCCCCTTCTACGAAGGGGGCTGGGGGGATGCATTACCTAATAATTAACTATCCCAATGCTTTCTCTACTTAACAAACGATGGATATTGCGCAGTCCGGCTCCTGACAAGGTGGATGAATTCGCTCGCGCGCTAAACGTTACGCCAGTGGTGGCGAGGTTGTTGGTCAATCGCAAGGTAGAAACGGTGGATGAGGCGCGAGTGTTCATGGAGTCGTCTCTCTCGTCCTTGCATGATCCTTTTCTTATCACGGGAATGGAGCCTGCGGTCGATCGCATTTTAAAAGCGATTGAAAATAAGGAATCGATCCGCTTGTTCTGTGACTATGACGTCGACGGCGTGACTTCAGCGGCACTTCTCACCCATTTTTTCCGCGACATAGATGTGAAGGTCGGGTATTACCTGCCAGAGCGCATGAAAGAAGGGTACGGAATAAACGAGGAGGCAGTGCGATCCATAAGAGAATCGGGTGACTCGCTAATGATCACCGCCGATTGCGGAATCACAGCGGTGCGCGAGGTGGATCTTGCACGTTCTATCGGACTGGATGTGATTATCACAGACCACCATCAGGTGGGTAGTGAAGGTTTGCCAAATGCTGTTGCCGTGCTCAACCCGCATCGCTCGGAATGCAATTATCCTTATAGGTTTCTCAGTGGAGTGGGCCTGGCGTTCAAACTGGCCGTGGCTGTACGCAATGCACTGCATAATAAGGCGGGCTGGGGCAAGGACAGATTGCCTAATATGAAACGTCACCTGGACCTTGTCGCTCTGGGTACCATTGCCGATGTCGCACCGCTCACCGGAGAAAACCATGTGCTGGCGCGTCACGGACTCGAAGTTCTGACGACAACGGACAAAGCGGGATTGGTCGCACTTAAGGCGGTAGCCGATGTGGACAATCAAGTCAATGCGCGTTCGGTAGGATTTGCCCTCGGTCCGCGTCTCAATGCCGCGGGACGGTTGGGGAAAGCGGACAGCGGATTTCATTTACTCACTTCGGTGGACTTGAAAGAAGCGAAAGAACTGGCGCGTATTCTGGATGGTATAAATCAGGAACGAAAAAAAATTCAGGAGCAGGTTCAGGAGGAAGCAGAATATCTAATCGGTCGCGAAGTGAACTTGGAAAGTGACATGGTGATTGTTTTAGCTTCGGAAAATTTTCACAGTGGTGTGGTGGGGATCGTTGCTTCGCGTATTGTCGAAAAATATTTCCGGCCAGTTGTCCTGATCGCATTGGAAAATGGAATCGGTAAAGGCTCGGGCCGTAGCATTCCTCGTTTCAACCTTCATCGGGCATTTACCGACTGTACAAGTCATCTGGTTCAGTTTGGCGGTCATGCCTATGCCGCGGGACTCACCATAGATGAGGGCAAGGTAGATTCGTTTCGAGATGCGATGAATGAAGTGGGTCAGCGAATTTTGAGCGAAGAATATTTAGTGCCAGAGATATTTTTAGATTCCCCTCTTAAGATTTCCGAAATAAATCACGCGTTGCAGAATCAAATTTCACGCATGGAACCTTTTGGTGCGGAAAACCGACCCCCGATTTACCTCATTCAGGGCGTCAGGATTTCCGGATTAAAGAAGATGGGGCGTGAAGAAACTCATGTCCGTTTTCAGGCGAATCAGGAAAGTGCGAAAATCGACGCGATTGGGTTCGGTCTCGCGGAAGAATTCGCCTCCATCAATGCAGAAGATGAAGTAGACCTCGCCTGCGAATTCCAAATCAACGATTGGAACGGTAGAAAAAAATTAGAGATTAAGGTTCTTGATGTTCGTTGCTCAGCGCAAGGCAAAAATAATACTATGTTGATCTCTCAGGCCGAAAACCCTCCAGGTTAACCTGCTGTTGTTGGCCGCCATAGCTGGTGGCTGATACAATAAATAATCAAGAAATTATAAAGTTGTTTTTCTAGCAATCTCCAACGGGGGGAGCGAGCTTATGGATGGGATGGGTGCAGTGATTATTGGGGTTTTCCTGTTTGGTGGAATCGGTCTTTTGACTTACTTGTTCATGATATACAATGGACTGGTCGCCTTGAAGGAAAATATGAAAAAGGCATGGACAAATATCGATGTGATTCTCAAGCAAAGACACGACGAGTTGCCTAAGCTGATTTCAGTTTGTGAAAGTTTCGCTTAGTTTGAAAAGGGTATTCTCACTCGTTTGATGGAGGCCAGAGAAAAATACATCAAAGCAGATTCTGTTGGGAAAAAGGCGGAAGTGAGCGGACAGGTTAGCAGTAATATGAGGGAATCCGAATTGGTGAAAAGCCTAGCTTGGGAGTCAGTGCTCAGGGTCTTCGGCGGGCCTGTCTTGCTTCTTGTGACCTTCTATTTCTTGTCTAAGATTTTGGTTGCCTGAGAGGTCCTTATTCAGGCCTTTAACTTTGGTCAAACATTAAACCGGAAGTGCATGATGTCGCCATCCTGAACGATGTAGTCTTTTCCTTCCACTCTCAGTTTCCCAGCTTCCTTGATAGCCGCTTCGGTTTTGTATTGGACAAGATCTTCCAGGTTGTAAACTTCTGCGCGGATGAAACCCTTCTCGAAATCGGTATGGATGGCTCCGGCGGCTTGCGGCGCTGTAGAGTGTTTCTTGATAGTCCACGCGCGATTTTCCTTGCCGCCTGCAGTGAAGAAGGTGGCGAGTTCGAGTAATCCATATCCCGTAGCTATCATGCGGTCGAGCCCTGTTTCCTCCAGTTCCATCTCATCCATGAACATTTGTCGTTCATCGGGATCTTCGATCTCCATGATTTCGCCTTCGATTTTTCCTGCAAGCGCGACCATCGATGAACCATCATCTTTGGCGATTTGTTTGACTTGTTGTACCAGTGCGCTTTCCGTATCTCCGGGGTCCATGACATTGCAGATGTAGAGGACGGGTTTTGCGCATAAAAGAGTAAGGCTCTTGAGAAAACTGGATTCTTCATCCGAAAAATCAGTGATGGCCCGGGCCGGGATATTGTTGTTGATGCTTTCCATTACTTTTTTGACCACGCCCATCTGCATTCTCGCTTCACTGTTTCCTGATTTCGCGAGTTTTTCAAGTTTTGTTTTGCGTCGTTCAAGTGTTTCCATGTCTGCGATCATCAGCTCTGTGTTTATGGTATCGATATCGTTAGCTGGGTCGATAACGTCGCTGACATGCGGAACATTGCCGTCTGCAAAACATCTGACGACATGTGCAATGGCATCTACTTCGCGGATGTGGCCGAGGAATTTGTTGCCCAGACCCTCACCTTTTGAAGCTCCTTTGATCAGCCCGGCGATGTCCACAAACTCCATGGTTGTAGGCACAACCTTATCGGCTTTAATATGCTGGCAGATAGTGTCCAGACGTGGATCGGAAACAGGAACGATGCCACTGTTAGGTTCGATGGTGGTGAAAGCGTAATTTCCCGACTGGGGTTTGGTGCGCGTTAGTGCACCGAATAAAGTTGACTTCCCAGCGTTGGGTAGTCCGACGAGTCCGCAGGTGAATCCCATAGTTTTAGTTTGTGTGAAAAGATTTATGAAGGTTGTTAAACGAGTTAAGAAAAATCAGGTTCAGTATAACCAGCAAGCTTCGGCGGATTAAAGCGCAAAATTGTATCACATTGCCGACGTAAAGGAGCAGGATTCCCGCAACGGGAATTTTGCAGGTAGTGGAGATAGATGGGGGTGGCCGGGTTCAGTTCACGGGCGCCGGTTCACTGGACATGAACTGATGCGACTGCACCACCCCGTTGGGACCAAAAATGATGATGAGGTCTTTAGATTTGTCATTGTTTACAGGGTCGTAGCTGTTGTATTCGTAAACCCACACGGGTTGACCGTTCTGGATACCTTTTTTAAAAGGTTCCCCGAACATTTTTCTTAATTCTGCACGGGCGGTGGTGCCGTTGGCAATTTTCGAGATTTTTGATTCATCAAAATTTTTCCCCGCCGTACCGCATCCGCCCAGAATTAGCATTATTCCTAGAAAAATCATTAGAGCGATGTGTCTCATGGATGACCTGCTTTCTATAGAGGTTGGGTTTACTCAAGAACGATATCGTATTTTTCCTGATGCAGTTTATGGCTCACTATAAATTTAACTTCGAGACAGTATTCCTGTTCTATTTCCTCAAGGAATGAGCTCTCTTCTTCAAAAAAGAGATCATAAACGTGGGGATGGACTTCCACTTTCAGGCATTTCTTATCCAGTTGGTCGTTGGTGCAGATACGCTGAATCGCTCTTATGATTTCATTGCATATGGTTGTGGGCGATTTAATATGCCCTTTGCCTCCGCAATAGGAGCAGGTGTCGCATAAGGTTTGCGCGAGACTTTCGCGTACGCGTTTGCGTGTCATTTCAACAAGGCCGAGTTCCGAGATTTTTAAAATTTTGGTCCGAGAACGATCACCCTTAAGTGACTGGATCAGAGTGTTCCAAATAATCTCCTTACTCTCTTCCTTGGCCATGTCAATAAAATCAACAATAATGATTCCGCCTATATTGCGTAACCGTAACTGGTAGACAACTTCCTTAACCGCTTCCAGATTTGTTTTGAGGATGGTTTCTTCCGGATCGCTGTATCCGACAAACTTCCCGGTATTCACATCGATTGCAACGAGAGCTTCTGTCTGGTCGATGGAAATATACCCGCCCGATTTGAGCCAGACTTTTCGATCCAATGCCCGGTTGATTTCTATTTCCATTCCGAAATGGTCAAAGATGGGTGCTGGTCCCTGATACAATTCCATCTTGTCATAAACGTGCGGCAGAAAGTTTGTGCAGAACTCAAGACAGTTTTGGTATTCCAATTTTGAATCCATAACCATACGGCTCACATCTTTTGTGAACAGGTCGCGGATTGAGCGGAAGATCAGGTTCAGGTCTTCGTACAGCAGGCTACTGGCAGGTGTGCTTTCCGCTTTCTTTTGCAGGTTATCCCATAGGCGGTGCAGGAAATTCAGATCGAATTCAAAATCACTCTTTTCACAGTTTTGTCCTGCGGTGCGAACGATATAACCTTCGCCCGGATTCCCAATTTCTGAGATCATGGTTTTCAGTCGTTCTTTTTCTCCTTCATCCTCAATGCGCCGTGAAACACTGATGTGGTTGATCGTTGGCATGTAGACCAGATAGCGCCCGGGAAGGGTTATGTATGTTGTAATGCGGGCGCCTTTGGTGCCAAGAGGATTTTTAGCAACCTCGACAATGATTTCCTGCCCTTCTTTCAGTATGTCCTGGATCGGGATATCGTGCTTGATGGGCCTTATGGGCTTATCCTGCTCCGGTCCCTCAGTTTCTTCTTCCTCCTCGTCCAGAGCGACATCTTCTTCTTCGTTCTGCGTCAGGTTATTTTCCGGCCCCAGCAAGTCGGTTACATCAATATCTCCAACGTAAAGGAATCCGGCCTTTTCCAATCCGATATCGACAAAGGCGACTTGCATGCCCGGCAATATCTTAGTTACCTTGCCTTTATAGATGTTACCTACGATTCCTTTTTTTGCACGGTGTTCGATAAACAGTTCGGCAAGTTGATTGTTTTCAATCAACGCGACTCGAATTTCTCGCAGGTTGGAATTTATTAGTATTTCAGAAGGCATGTGAAAAACCTTTTCTTACGTACAGCCGACGATTCTTGCCGGATGTTGTCAGTTGATAGAACGCAAATGAGCTCAGTGAATTTTGATTTAAGTATGTTACACCGGATTCAAGCTCAGGCCAAACATATCTTATTGTTTTTACGGCGTGGTCAATGAACGGTGCGTCTCATTTCTATATTGAGCAATAAACCGAGGGCGAAGAAATTGGTTATCAGTGACGATCCACCGTAACTCAGTAGAGGGAGGGGGAGTCCGGTTATGGGGAAAAAACCAATGGTCATTCCAATGTTGAACAGAATATAAAAGGAAATTGAGCTGATGATTCCCAGTGCCAGAAAGAGTCCAAATCGGTCCGCCGCGCGAAACGCGATGTTTAGTCCTTTGAGAATGATGAACAGGTAAAGGGACAGGAGGATCACGACTCCTATGAACCCTGTTTCCTCAGCGAATACCGAAAAGATAAAGTCAGTATGTTTTTCAGGAAGAAAATTGAGGCGGCTTTGTGTCCCCATAAATAGTCCCTTGCCCGAGAATCCTCCCGAGCCAATGGCTATTTTCGACTGGATCGAGTGATAGCCTGCACCGAGTGGGTCCAGCTCTGGATTGAACAGGGTCATCACCCGCTGTTTTTGGTAGTCTTTAAGCCCAAACCAGAGTAGGGGGGCCAAAAGAATTCCGGTGCCGAACAATCGGGTCAGAAATTTGCTATCAATTTCTATGGCGGTAACGAAAACAAGAAAGATCAAGAAAATCATGATTGCCGTTCCAAGGTCGGGCTGAACGACGATCAACATTCCGATGATTCCAGTGAGCAGGGTCGGCACCCACAGATCCCTCAAGTAATATTGTCCCTGCATTTTGCCCGATTCAAAAAATTTTGCCAGGGCAAGAATCAACGCTATTTTGGCAAACTCGGAAACCTGAACGCTGACCGACCCGATATGTATCCAGCGTTTGGCTCCAGAAGCCACGACACCGTTTATTAATACATAAACAAGGGCTAGGGCAGTGATGGCGTAAATCACGTAGGCGTACCGACTCAGTTCGCGGTAATCAATCACCAGAGCTATGAGCATGGCAACGAGCCCGTATAGAATCCAATAAATTTGCTTGATGTAAAGGTCGCGGAAGAAGGCTTCGGGGCGACCGTGGTTGGCGCTGTATATGGTCACCACACCGATAGCGGCAACGGCAAGAATGGTTATGAACAACAACCAGTTAAAATTGGATAGCAGTCTGCGGTCCATCATAGTGAGTTATCTTAGCATAATTATTGCGCCTGGAATCAGGTATTAATATAAAAAACAGTTGGTTATGGGTCAGGTAAGAGTTGAAATTTATCATGCGATGGAAAGGCTTTGAAGTCAGGTCTGTTTTTGGTGAATCCGAACCGGGCCAGAGGGGAAAAATTATTGTTTTTTTATTATGAGTCAACTCCTCGGGGAATTCTTGAGTTCTTATTAACCTATTGATAAATAATAGGCATAATGTGTTGCTTGTTTTCTAGTCAATGGACGAAAACTCTTTAATTTAAATCTAGTTAGAGTATTCAATAACGGTTTTTTCCACAGGTTATGAACAGACTTGTGTAAAAGCTGAAGGGGGAGTAAGGGGGACAGCCTTTGCCTCCCTAGAAATAGGGACTTAATTAGTGTCGGCCTCTCAAGGTCAGGTATAGCTAGCTATTCGGTGAATTACTACGGGAAACTCCAGATTCAAAGGGCCTTATTCGAGGCGCGAATTTACTATACGAACGTTCTCTAGCCTTATCGCGGTTAATCGGGGTGTCAAAATTTTGTTGCCCTTGGAATCTGTGTTTAGTATGGAGCTGTGGCATTTCCTTGATATTTCCCCCGGGGTCATCGCATAGGTAAAGGGCGGTCTTGACCTGCCAGTATTTTGATGATGATTGCGCCCTTTTCTGTAGGGCATACAGAGTCGAGAGCTTTCGTTGGTATTTTTTGTGGAAAACTAGGAGCTATCAAGAGGTTTTAACTTTTGTTTATGGCAGGACGCGCTATTTATTCTTAATCTAAGGAATTTAAGGGGTTTTCCAGTTTCACATGGAAGCTGCCAAAAATGAGTGGTTCTCAGTAAGGCCTGTTTTTTCAATGCCAAACGAATTTTCTCAACAGGTTTTCCACAGGCCAGCACAGTTGTTTACTACGGAGTGCGTTAACCTGATTTTTCTGAATGATATTTGACAGGTAGAGGGTTTCGTTTAAATATATGATTTTGAATGAGCCCTTGTTTTTGCGATATAAAATAATTTGAGTTTAGCTTGTTAAGGTGTAAATGTTGGATTTTGACGGTATAGGGTCAGATAATTAGCCATGTCTGGTGGCAGGGGGGCTTCGAAAATTATGGGTTTTTCGCTGATAGGATGGACGGTTTCTATTCTATAGGCATGCAGGGCCTGTCGATGTACCTTCTGGTAGGATCCTGTGACCTTACCGCCATATAAGATGTCACCGAGAACAGGATGGTGGATTGAAGCCAGATGGACTCTGATCTGATGGGTTCGTCCCGTTTTCGGGAACAGCCGAAGATAGGAAAAATGACCGAAAGTTTCCATAACTTCGTAGCGAGTTTGCGCCTGACGGCCCCGCTCGGTATCGGCGGCCATTTTTTTTCGATTGGTTTTGTGTCTACCTATGGAGGATTCGATCCTTCCCGTAGCGGTCTTCACTTTTCCACGAACTAAGGCCAAATAGGTTTTTTTAATTTCCCGGCTCTTGAATTGACGGGCCAGCGCGCGGTGGGCAATTTCATTTTTTGCCACGAGCACCACACCGGATGTGTCTTTGTCCAGTCGATGTACGATGCCCGGTCTTTCGACTCCGCCGATTCCTGACAGGCCTGTACAATGGTTCAGCAGAGCATTGACCAGAGTGCCGCTCCCATGTCCCGGGGCGGGATGCACCACCATTCCCGCGGGTTTGTCTATGGCGAGCATCACCTCGTCTTCGTAAATGATGTTAAGCGGAATCGGCTCTGCCTCTACTTCCGACACGGAAGGCGCAGGGACATTGAGGATTATTTTGTCGCCAGCCTTCAGTTTGTACTTTGCCTGTGCCGGGGAGTCGTTGACTGAAACATGGCCCTGCTCGATCAGTTTTTTGAGGCGGGATCGGCTGAGTTCATCCTGGCTTTCTGAAAGGAAAACATCCAACCGCAGGGTTTTGTGATCGGAGTCGACTGAGTATTCTAATCGTTGCATGAGAAAGAAGGTGGAGATAGTTCCTAGTTCTTAGTTCAAAAAAATATCAGCAACAACGAGGAACTATGAACTAAGAACCGGGCCTTACTATTTTTCCATCAATCGGGGCATCAGTTCTACCAGATTGCAGGGTCTGTGGGTGCTGTCTAACTGGTGAACGAGTATCATATCCCAGCCGTCTTTGCATGCGCCGGTGGAACCGGGCAAAGCGAAAAGGAATGTTCCCTTGGCAACACCCGCAGTCGCGCGCGATTGTATGGTGGAGGTCTTGATATTTTCATAACTCAATTGCCGGAACAACTCGCCAAAACCGGGGATGGGTTTTTCATATAAAGCCTCAAAAGCCTCCGGTGTCACATCTCTCCCCGTTACGCCGGTGCCGCCCGTGGATATCACCACATCGACTTCCGCTGAATCGATCCATTCCTTCAGGGTACCTTGCAATAAAGAAATTTCGTCTTTGACAATTCGTTTCTCAACGAGGTGGTGTCCGGCTTTTTTAATGCGTGCGACCAGAGTGTCCCCGGATTTATCGTTTTCGTCCGTTCGCGTATCGCTTACGGTGAGCACGGTGATGTTCACCGACTTTGCTTTGCCTTGGTCGTCCATGGTTTTTTTATCGCTTTCTGTTATAGTTTCATAATCCGTTGTTAGTTTAAGATGTCGAAAGTATAGCATAACAGAGGGAAATTACATCATGGCCACAGCTTTAGTAACTGGGGGCGCCGTTCGGTTGGGTCGCGCCATGGTTCTGCACCTAGCAGAACGCGGATACGACATCGCATTCCATTACGGGAGGTCACAGGAGTCTGCCGAGCAGACATCCGACTTGGTGGGAGCGCTGGGCGTTCGTTGCGAAACTTATTCCGCAGACTTCACCGACTTCAACGCGATTGCCCCTCTGGTGGATCAAGTCTTGGCGGATTTCACTTCCATTGAACTGCTGATCAACTCGGCCGCGAATTTCATTCAGGAAAATCTGGAAGAAACGTCTGACAGCACGCTTCTCGACACAATCAACATCAACCTGATGGCCCCGTTTGTTTTGATGCGCGAGTATAAGAAAAAGGTCAATAGCGGACTCATCATAAACATTCTGGACGAGCGCATTTCGCGAAGAGTCCCCACATTTGGCGCTTATTCAGTGAGCAAGTCAGCATTGGCCCACCTGACGGAACTGTCAGCCGTGGAGTGGGGCGCGACCGTGCGTGTCAACGGCATAGCACCCGGCCTCATCCTGCCGCCCGCGGGCAGTACGGATGAATACCTCACAAAGAACGCGCCGGGTATTCCCACCCAAACCCACGGTAATTTGTCCGACATCCTGCGTGGACTCGACTACCTCATAGACAGCCCCTTCGTCAACGGGGAGATTCTGTTCATTGATGGCGGTGAATCCAAGAAACGTTAAAACCCCGGACAGGGCAGAGTCCAAAAGCTTTTCACCGCAAAGCCGCAAAGTACGCAGAGAAAAGTAGTCACGGATGCCCGTCCAGCCTGCCATTAAAACTATTTGGACTGGATGGCTGGGCCTGTCCAGAGGGCAAGCGTGGGAAACTAAAGTGAGGTGGAATTCGGGTTTGTTACAAAGCCCCAAATTATTCCCTCTTATACCTTGGCGATTTGTTGCATGATTTGACCACTGTTTTTCAACCAGTCGAAACGCTTCCTGGACATATAAACGATGTGGTCGTCAGGAGTTAGAATTAGATCGTTTTCCGGATTGAGGTTCAGCTTTTTTGCTTCTTTACTTTGGATGCCCAAAATCTCAACCGGGAGTTTGAGTTGAATGGCGGCGATTTTTAAACTTCCGATGCTGAATCCCCGGTCAAGGCCATCCCACGATCCCAATGCTGAATGGCTGATATAAATCTGGTTGCCGTCGGCATTGGAAGATAGTTCGCGGTAAATTTGATACAGACCGGGGTCTTCCAATTCCTGCACCAAAAGTCCCATTTGCAAGTCGGTGGTGCTGATGCCACCGTCGATGCCGAAGGTACTGAGGTTGTTCAGGGCTTCGGCACGGCTGCAGGTCATTACGGTAACGACTTGCGGCCAGTTTTTTTCGATGAGGCCGGCCGTCAGGGTATTGGTGTCGTCCATAGCCGGGTCGGCAGCGGAAGAGGTGAGGACGCAAGCTTTAGCCTGGGCCGCGTTGACCCGTTGCAAAGTTTCTAAAGCCGATGGCAGGCCCATGATAAACGCGTCTATTTTGCGAACCAAAAAATCGGGTAGTTCTTTATCCCGATTGGGTAAATGCGCGGCCACGATCACGCGAGGGATATCCTTGAAATCGGGACTGTAGTCCAGCTCCTTCAATAATTCCGTTGTCTCTGCATAGGAAGGAACATTTACAATGATCATGTGCCCACTGCCGGTATAATTGCCTTCGCCTTTCATTTTTTTCATCCTCCTTTGCATGGCTCGTTCCAAAATGATCCCGGTTAAAACCCCGAAACAGCCGATTCCCAGCATCGAGGTCAAAACCGTGGTCCACCGTCCTTCGGGGGTCGCCGCTGAAATATCCCCGTATCCGATTGTCGTCAAAGTGATGTAGGCGGCCCACAGGCCGTCTGAAAAGGTCATATCCTTTTCGTAGGTGGAAAGCACGGACGCAAAAGCCAGAATCATTAAAAAAAAGATCAAGCCCAGGGCGAAAAGCAAACGGACGTCGGGTTGCCTGAGTTTTCTCAGGATGCGGTTAAATGTGTATAAAAACATGTTAACGATTTCCGTCCAAAAAGACTCATTAAAGAAATCATTATAGCGGTTTAATTTGTAGAAGAAAAATGGTCATATAATACAAACGTATTTTTAATCCTTGTGGTGTTGACATGGTGGGTTATCTTTTATAGTGTGCTTATTCGGAAGTATTCTTACCTTTAGTTTTATTTTCTAAAAATGAACCGAGACAACCTTTTGATCGAATCCAAACCATCGCTCATTTATAAGGTGAGATTTTTGCCTCTTCTTTTTCTGCTGAGCACACTTTTTTTTCAGGGTTGTGGGGGTGGGCAGAACCCGGTAGAAAATATCCAGAACGAACTGGAAGGCAATAAGGAGTACGCAATTATTCTTCATGATATGCGCGAGGAGGGCAACTTCTTTCCTTCCTACTACCATCAATACCGTGTTGATGTGGGAGAGCAAAAAACCATGCGTCCCTTCGTGGAAGTTCACAAGCCTTATTATGAAAAAAATCAACCGTATCTCGGCATGGTTCTGGCTTCCAAATCTGCCGATGGCGCCATCTCTACCACGCCCTTTCCAAATGGTTACCAATACGTTGGCAATTCCCAGTATGGCCGCTGGCGGGACGATGATCGGGGCGGTAGCATGTGGGAGTTTTACGGGAAGTACATGTTGATGTCACAGGTGATGAACTGGGCCGGATTTGGGCTCAGCCGGAACCACTATAACAATTATTCCTCTTTTCACAGCTCAGGGAGACCTTATTACGGGCCGAGCCAGCAATATGGGACTAACGGGACGGTGACGAAAAAACAAAAACCAGATTTTTTTAAAAGAAAAATGGCTAAAAAATCACGGTCGCAAACCCGGTTCCAGAACAAAATTGGACAACGCATGGGGCGAAGCAAAAACACCTTTAGAAGCCGCGGTTTCAGTTTCGGTAAATAATTATGAATCTAGATCACATCTTGTCTTCATTGGTTTACCTGGCCGTCTGTTTTGCCATCTTTGTAGTCGGACATCTAGTGTTTATTCTTTTCCGGCGGGGCTATAGTATCAAGGGTGAATTGGTAGAAAAAGATAATGCGGCGTTTGCCCTGGTCCTGTGCGGTTATTATCTGGGATTGACATTCTCCATTGGCGGAGTGATCGCCGGGCCATCTGCCGGGATGGAAGAGGACTTGATTGATATTCTGGTTTACGGGCCTTTGGCGATTTTACTACTCAACCTTTCGGCTTTGATCAATGACCGTTTCATTCTTTCCGAGTTCGATATTCGAAAGGAAATTTTGCAGGACCAAAACTGCGGTACCGGCGTGGTCGAGTTCGCCGTTTTTGTGGCAACCGGACTCAATATCTTCGGAGCCTTATACGGCCAAGGCGGGTCTATTTTTACGGGGATCATCTTTTGGGCTTTGGGCCAGACCGTTCTCGTTCTCGTAGGAAAATATTACAACCTCATCACGAAATACAATATTCACGAGCAAATAGAAAAAGATAACGTTGCAGTGGGCATTGGCTTTGCGGGAGCCTTGATCGCTATAGGCAACTTGTTGCGCGCCGCTTCCGCCGAACATTTTATTTCCTGGGGAGAAAACTTAACGACCTTTTTCCTCTTCATGGTGGTAGGGCTCATTTTGCTTCCCTGTACACGTACCCTCACAGATCGCATTCTTTTACCCAGCCGCAGTTTGGCCAACGAGTTGGTCGATCAGGAGAAACCCAATCAGGGTGCGGCTTTTTTGGAAGCCTCCTCATACATTGGCGCCTCTTTCCTCATCACCTGGTGCATTTAAGTTTAGTCCCTTTTCATCACTGTTGATCCATGCCTACACCTGCTATCGATAACCACGAAACATCCAGGCTCCGTCGCTTGAGTTTTGTTTTAAAAAGCTGTGTTTTCGCCACCGGATGCGCGGCGATAGTGACCGAATACACATTAGCTACCTTGGCCAGCTACCTATTAGGCGATTCTATTTTGCAATGGTCGATAGTGATTTCCCTAATGTTGTTTTCTATGGGGCTGGGAAGTCGATACAGCCGTAAATTTGAATCCCAACTCCTGGATCGTTTTGTACTGACCGAATTCGGTTTATCTTTCCTGTGCACTTTTTCCGCCATGTTCTGTTTCTGGATTTCGGCCTATACGATACACACCGGGCTTGTGATTTACGGAGTCGCCTGCATGATCGGGTTTATGATTGGACTGGAGATTCCGTTGATCACGCGGATCAATCAAGCCTATGAACCGCTACGGGAAAATATATCCTCGGTCATGGAATTCGATTACTACGGTGCGTTGTTAGGCGGGGCTTTATTTGCCTTCGTCCTGCTTCCTTTTTTCGGGCTTACTTACACTCCGGTCCTCCTCGGTGGCCTCAACCTGCTTGTGGTCTCGCTGGTGTTGTGGTATTTCCCAGACCGTTTGGCGCGGCCCCGCATTTTCAAAGCTCAATTTGCGGGCTTGCTTGTGGCCTCGGTCCTGGCCTTTGCGGTTGCCAAGCCCATTATCTTACACGGCGAGCAACATAAGTATAAAGATAAAATCGTTTATGAGGAACAAACGCGGTATCAGAAAATTGTGGTCACTCAGTGGAAAGACGATTATTGGCTTTTTATAAATGGGAGCACCCAATTCAGCACCTACGACGAGGAAAGGTATCATGAACCTCTGGTACACCCCTTGATGGGGTTGATTGAGGAGCGCAAGGATATTTTGCTGCTGGGTGGAGGCGATGGATTAGCCGCCAGGGAAATTCTAAAATATCCCGATGTAAAAAATCTCACTCTGGTCGACCTCGATCCGGCCATGACCCAACTGGCCAGGAAGAATGATATTTTTCTTGGCATCAATCAGGGGTCGCTCAACGATCCTCGCGTCCGCGTGGTCAATCAAGATGCTTATCAATTCATAAACAACTCCGGCGACCTGTACGACGCCATTATCGTCGACCTTCCCGACCCGAAATCAGTTTCGTTATCGTTGCTATATTCGTTAGGATTTTACAAGATGGTTGAGAAGCATCTAAAACCATTTGGCGCCATGGTCACACAAAGTACCAGCCCGTTGTATTCCCCCGAAGCGTTTCTTTGTATTAAGAAAACCATGGAGTTCGCTGGGTTTTCGACCTTGCCTTACCAGAACTCCATACCCAGCATGGGTCAGTGGGGATGGGTCCTGGGAGTCAGGCAGAAAGCGATGCCTGCACAGCGTCTCAAACAGGATCTCACGGCGTTGGAATTCGCTGATATCGAGACCCGGTTTTTAAACCGCGACGCTATGATCTCGATGGTGCATTTCGGCAAGGGGTTGTTCGAAAAGGAGGACATCATAGAACCCAACACCCAATTTGATCACAATATCTTGAAGTACTACCGGCAGGGTAGTTGGGATTTGTATTAGAGGGTTGCGCGGGAAAGTTGTTTGGTCGTATAGCGCACACATTTGCATGAGTGTGGTTGCCCGATTCATCGGGCGTTATTTAAAACCTCCCGATGTCCGGCCAGCCTACCTTTAAAACTCAAGAGACTGGAGGGATGGGAATCGGGCAACTATAAACACAAAAGATAATCTTTCGATGGAACTCAGAGCGGCAATTTCTTTTCGTAATCATTCACCTGGCAGGATGTTGGTGAATTGATACTCTTCGACCATGAATCCGACTTGCATGTCAAATTTGGCTTCGCCCCACTGTTCGATGGTGAGAAATTGTTCTCCCGTTTCATCTTCGTAGTCCCAAGCGACAAAACTCAGGGCTTCCTCTGATCCGTCACGCAAAAACTCGCCGATATCATCTTCCTCGAAAACGAACCGTTTTCCTTTATGCACGACTTCCTCAGGAGGGTCTTCGTTGCGCACGATTTCACCTGCAATGTCGCCCTCCAACTCTGAGATGGACAGTTTACGGCACAAGCTCCATTCGACTTCGCCGTCTTCTTCGGAGCGCTCCAAAAACCAGGTTTCGGAACCGGCCTTTAATTCCCATTCGTCGGTGACACCGCCTTCGTTCCATTGGTATTTGTTGCATGCGGTGACGCAGTAGGTTCTCATGTCGTAGTCGACCATGAAACCCTTCTTCAGTTTGGAGAGCACCAGATCTTCAATACGGAATTCTTCTTTTTTCTTTTTTTTAAAGAAGTCAAAGACCATGGTCAGGTGATTTTCATTTTGGCTTTAAGGGCCGCAAGGCTGTCTGAGGCTCCCGGCATGGCTGAGCCGGCGTCCAGGGCTTTGTTGATTTCATCATCAATGCTTTGTCCCGAATCGGCTATTTCGCCGTAGGCTTTGGCCAGGGATTCGTCTTCCTCGACCTTATCGCGCATTTTTTCAAGCATGGCGATGGTGCTGTCAGAATCTACCCTGGCGATTTGCGCGTTCAGCTTTCGCGTGGCGGCAGCGGTTTTGGCGCGGGCGCGCAGGGTGACTAAGTCGTTTTCGTAACTCTGAACCGTTGTGCGCAGTTTGTC
>PVBE012787703.1_pt1 | contig 26402 bp, 20 predicted proteins | sample 1631181 | NCBI WGS metagenome assembly PVBE01 (sample SAMN08397723, study PRJNA350692) | Marine metagenome, whole genome shotgun sequencing project. | isolation source: water | place: Pacific Ocean | collected 2012-04 | reverse complement strand
GGGGGGGGGGGGGGGCGAATTGCGCAAAGCCGCCGAATGATCCGCGATTGAACGTTATTCAGAGAAGAGAACCCCGGCACCAAGTCCGGGGTTTTTATAATCAATCTCTGTCGTCGAAAGGCGCTACATTGGGCTGTTTTCTTTGACGAAGGCCGCATCAATTTGCGTGAGGCCTTTTTCCTTGGCTTTATCCGCCAAGTTCTTGAGCGCCATCCCTAGCACGAAACCCGGTACGGCCGTCAGCGCCTCTGCGGCCTCCGGCAACAATTCAAGCGAGCCATCAATACCTTTTAGTTGTTCGATAATTTCAGCAACGTCTGCCATAGTTTCTCTTCCTCTTGATATCCCCATCACATGGGTGTTTGACCCAGCGCTAAACTAACGCGTGTGCGGAGATATTTCCAGCCGCTTCACCTGTGGCGAGAGCGCGCAGATCACAACAGGGTAGCGGTGAAAGCTGGTGGGCGGTGACAGGCTCGAACTGCCGACCCCCTCGGTGTAAACGAGGTGCTCTTCCAACTGAGCTAACCGCCCTCCGCAGACTTCGAAACGGGGCGTGAGAAAAGGCGATCTCTGACGCAAGCGGCCGCCCCCATCAAGGACGGCCGCGCTGCTCGCATTGCAGTAGTGCCTATCTGTGGTTGACCGCGTCCTTAAGACCTTTGCCGGCCTTAAACTTTGGCTGCATAGACGCTGGAATTTGCATCGGCTCTCCGGTACGCGGATTTCGCCCGACGCTGGCTGCGCGCTTGGAGACAGTAAAAGTCCCAAACCCGACCAACCGAACTTCGTCCCCTTCTACAAGAGAATCCTTTATGGCATCAACAGTGCTGTCGACCACCCTTGTCGCATCCACCTTCGACAAATTAGACATGTCGGCTACTTTTGCTATCAAGTCGTTCTTGTTCATGTGAGCCCCTTAATCCTCTGAACGAAAAAACTCAAGAGAACCTCTTCAACAGAGCGCAAAGTATGGACCTCCCGCCTAACGCGGTCAAAGAAAATTGGCGGGAATCCGTTATTTTTAACCCTTTTTCAAGCGTTTTGGGAGCTTGTCGCGTCAAAAACTGAGAAAAACTAGAAGTTGACTGCCAAAAATACCACTTTTGGCACCAAATTACCCTCAATTTCGAATCAAAATGCGCTAGTGGGTCACCACAGAATCGGCATCGCCGTCGTCAACAGGGGTGGCAACCGCCACCTTGGCCTCAGCATTAGCATCCCACTCAATGGGCGTCAGCGGCCGGACCAAGGCGTGCTTTAGGACATCATCTACAGTTGAAATGGGAATAATTTCCATTTCCGATTTGATGCTATCGGGAATCTCCGCCAGATCCTTCTCGTTCTCTTCCGGAATGATGATCGTTTTGATGCCACCCCTGAGGGCCGCCAGAAGCTTTTCTTTCAAGCCACCAATCGGAAGTACCCGGCCCCGAAGCGTGATTTCACCGGTCATCGCCACGTCACGCCGAACCGGCGTACCCGTCAACACAGAGACGATTGAAGCCGCCATGGCAACGCCCGCCGACGGTCCGTCTTTCGGGGTCGCCCCTTCAGGCACGTGCACGTGAATATCTCTCTTTTGGAACAGCGGCGGTTCAATGCCAAATTCAGCGCTGCGCGAATGAACATAAGAGTTGGCCGCGGAAATGGATTCCTTCATAACGTCGCCCAACTTTCCGGTGGGCGTCATGCGCCCTTTACCCGGCACCATGACAGATTCAATTGTCAATAATTCACCGCCGACTTCCGTCCATGCCAAGCCAGTCACAACGCCGACTTGATCTTCACCATCAATTTCGCCGTAGCGGAATTTTCTGACGCCAGCCATGTCACCCAGAACTTCAGGAGTAATCTTGATAGTTTCTGCATCGCCAGAAACAATTTTTCGTACGGCCTTACGCGCTAAATTGGCAATTTCTCTTTCAAGATTTCGAACTCCGGCTTCCCGCGTGTAATAGCGGATAACGTCCTGCAAGGCGGAATCCGTAATTTTCCATTCATCCTCTTTCAGGCCGTGATTTCCGATCTGCTTGGGAATAAGGTGTCGTTTTGCGATTTCAACCTTCTCGTCTTCCGTGTAACCCGGAATGCGAATGATCTCCATACGGTCACGCAAGGCTTGATGTAGATTTAGCGTATTGGCCGTCGTCATAAACATGACGTTGGATAGATCATAATCCACTTCCATATAGTGATCTTGGAAGGTGTGGTTTTGTTCGGGATCGAGCACCTCAAGTAAAGCAGCGGCAGGATCTCCACGGTAGTCGGCACCTAGTTTGTCGATTTCATCGAGCAAGAAAAACGGATTGACGTGCCTTACCTTCTTCAACGACTGGATGATCTTGCCGGGCATAGAGCCAATATAGGTACGTCGGTGGCCGCGCACTTCCGCTTCGTCGCGCACACCGCCCAAAGACATGCGAACAAATTCACGCCCCGTAGCGCGCGCGATCGAATGCCCCAGCGATGTCTTGCCGACTCCCGGCGGCCCGACCAAGCACAGGATCGGCCCTTTGAGCTTACTGGTTCGCTGTTGAACTGCGAGATATTCCAGAATGCGCTCTTTGACTTTTTCAAGACCGTAATGATCTTCATTGAGGATCACTTCGGCCTTCTTGATGTCTTTGTTAATCCGGCTGCGCTTGCCCCACGGGACCGACAACAACCAATCAAGGTAATTTCGAACGACCGTGGCCTCCGCTGACATCGGACTCATTTGCCTCAGCTTCTTGAACTCGGCTTTGGCCTTGGTGCGAGCCTCCTTCGACAGTTTGGTCTTTTTGATCTGCTCTTCGAGTTCGCCTAGATCGTCTTTGCCGTCTTCACTCTCGCCGAGTTCCTTTTGAATAGCTTTCATCTGCTCATTCAAATAATACTCACGCTGCGTCTTCTCCATCTGACGCTTTACCCGATTGCGGATTTTACGTTCGACTTGAAGGACGCTGATCTCCTCTTCCATGAACGAAAATACCTTTTCAAGGCGCTCGGACACGTTAGTCATTTCGAGGAGTTTTTGTTTCTCGGGAATTTTGATCGCGAGATTGGCCGCAATCTGATCAGCCAGTTTCGACGGATCCTCGATGGACGTCACCAAATGAACGACTTCATCGGGGACCTTTTTGTTAAGCTTTACATACTGCTCGAACTGGGCAATGACCGATCGCAACAACGCCTCCATCTCTTTGCCGTCACCATCCTCATCAGGCACGACAACGGCATTAGCCTGGAAAAAGTCGGGATTTTCGGCATAGGAAATGACCTCGGCGCGCGTGCCTCCTTCGACAAGGACCTTAACCGTACCGTCCGGCAGCTTCAGAAGTTGGAGAACCGACGCAATGGTCGCGACGTTATAAATATCTTCCGTCTTGGGATCGTCGTCCGCCGCATTTTTTTGCGCAACAAGCAAGATTTGCTTGTTGTCCTGCATGACGTCTTCGAGGGCACGCACGGACTTTTGCCGGCCTACAAAAAGAGGCACGATCATATGAGGAAAAACCACGATATCGCGCAACGGCAGCACCGGAAACAAATGGGGTTCACCCGGCGCGGGTAACTCTGTGGCTTCCGATTCTTTTGGATCCTGCATGGCCTCACCTTAGTCAGTCTAGTCCGCGAACAGACTGGCAGTCCGTCACTCCAAATTGAAACTTGGGACAATAGCCGCCGCAAGATTCAAGACGTACCGTGCTGCTCCGGGCATTTGGATCGCATGATCCGGAATGCTTCACTATAGGTGGCCCTAGGATCCCTCTCCTTCAACCCTCTATTTCACCTTTGCGCCCCGAATCAAAATTCGGGTAAAGGTATCACGAACGCGCGGACTTCGCTTTAGGCGCTTGATTCCACATCGCTCTTCCTCTCAGAGTAAATATACAGGGGACGGGCCCGTCCCTCCACAACTTCACTGTTGATCACGACTTCCTCAACGCCGTCAAGAGAGGGAAGTTCAAACATAGTGTCGAGCAATATACTCTCAAGGATAGATCGGAGACCACGAGCACCCGTCTTACGAGCAATGCCCCTTCGCGCAACGGATCGAATCGCATCCTCGGAAAAGGTCAACATGACATTCTCCATTTCGAAGAGTTGTTCGTATTGCTTGACCAGCGCGTTTTTCGGAATGGTCAATATCTGCATGAGCGCCTCTTGATCCAAATCCTCCAAAGTCGCGATCACGGGAAGTCGGCCAACAAACTCCGGAATAAGCCCGAACTTTAAGAGGTCTTCGGGCTCCACCTTACAGAAAATCTCGCCGGCCTTTCTATCATCAGGATCTCTGACTTCAGCGCCAAAGCCGATAGAGGAGGTGTCGCCGCGGTTGGTGATGATCTTCTCAAGGCCAGAAAACGCTCCCCCCACGACAAACAGAATGTTCGTGGTATCGACTTGTAGGAATTCCTGCTGCGGATGCTTTCGGCCTCCTTGAGGGGGCACGCTCGCAATCGTACCCTCCATGATCTTCAGCAAGGCCTGCTGAACACCTTCCCCGGAGACGTCTCGCGTAATCGACGGATTGTCCGATTTGCGGCTGATCTTGTCCACTTCGTCGATATAAACGATGCCGCGTTGGGCGCGTTCCACATTGTAGTCGGCAGACTGCAGGAGTTTGAGAATGATGTTCTCGACGTCTTCGCCCACATAGCCCGCTTCCGTCAATGTGGTCGCGTCGGCCATGGTGAACGGCACATCCAAGATCCGCGCCAGCGTTTGCGCCAGCAACGTCTTGCCGCAGCCAGTTGGACCAATAAGCAAAATATTCGATTTGGCGAGTTCGACATCGCTGCCTTTCAATATGTGATTGAGCCGCTTGTAGTGATTGTGAACTGCCACAGAAAGCACGCGCTTGGCATAAGCTTGACCGATCACATAATCATCCAAAACCGTATTGATTTCAGTCGGTGTCGGAACGCCGTCGCGTGATTTGACCAAAGAGCTCTTGTTCTCCTCACGGATAATATCCATGCAGAGCTCAACGCACTCATCGCAGATAAAAACCGTGGGGCCCGCAATCAGCTTGCGAACCTCATGCTGGCTCTTGCCGCAGAACGAGCAATACAGGGTATTCTTTAAATCGCCACCACTAGCTTTGCTCATACCCGCTCCTGTAGGATCAGCAGTGCCAACCCCGCTTAAGTTCCGTCTTGTGCTTTGCCTCGCAGACATTCCACTTCGGAATGCCTTTGCCCCCTGGGCTATACCAACACGATAGAGCGGCGTGTATCAATAATTCATTAAAGTCTAGATTTCTGGTGTATTCTAACCTTTTGAACCTTATTAATGCGAATCTGTCAATAAATACGGAGCAAAGTCAAAGATTGTCGGATCCTTCTGTTTCCTGTTTACCCTCGTTTTCAGGAGGCTTTCTCTCATTCACCACCTCATCAACAATTCCGAAGTCGAGTGCAGCATCGGCGTTCATGAAATTATCGCGATCCAAGGCACGTTCCACCGTCTCCAGATCTTGACCCGTATGCTTAACGTAAATCTGATTAAGCCTCAGCTTCAGCGACGCGATTTCCTCCGCGTGGCGCGCAATATCGGACGCCTGTCCTTGGAACCCCCCCGAAGGCTGATGGACCATGATCCTGACATTGGGTAGTGCAAAGCGCATGCCTTTTTCGCCGGCCGCCAGGAGCAAAGAGCCCATGGATGCAGCCTGGCCGATGCATAGCGTCGAGACCGAAGGCCGGATGTACTGCATGGTGTCGTACATAGCCAACCCGCTGGTCACAATCCCGCCTGGTGAGTTGATATACATGGCAATGTCTTTTTTCGGATTTTCAGCTTCAAGAAACAGCAGCTGGGCCGTCACGAGGCTTGCCACCACATCGTTAATGGGGCCGGACACAAAAATGATCCGCTCCTTCAATAGCCTTGAGAAAATATCGTAGGCGCGTTCGCCCCGGTTGGTCTGCTCAATCACCATCGGAACGAGCGTGTTCATTTGGGCTTCAAAATAGTCAGTCATGGTCGGTTTTGGCAGGCCTTCTACTTGAGTGTTAGCGATCCCTTGAATTGCCGGATCTGCGACTCACTTTTTACATATATAGGACAATTAGGCATTTGGATATTTAGTAAAAACACGCGGTCCCACCGGGCACGGTCGGCAAACCACCTCCCGAGGCACCACCGCCCCCACTTCACTGTGGCGAGTTGGTACCTGACGGGGCTTAACCTTATTCGGATTTGGAGAACGTGGCGCCTTTTGCTGTGTTTTTCTTGACTGATTTTTTCGCAGCCTTTTTGGGCTTGGCTTTGGTCGCTGTCTTGCCATTGGATCCTGCCGCTTCATCCGGATCCGCCATCAGCTCGACGCGGGTCACTTTCTTTTCTTTCACCTCCGCCAACTCGGTAATGAAGTCGACAACTTTATCTTCAAAAAGCGGTGCGCGAATCTGGGTGAGCGCTTGCGGATTCTTGTTATAGAAATCGTAGAGTTGCTGTTCTTGTCCTGGGAATTGCCGGGCGCGCTCTTGCAGAGCACGGCCCAACTCGTCATCGCTCACTTGAATATTGTTCAGCCGCCCAATCTCTGCCAATACCAGTCCCAATCGCACACGCCGCTCAGCAATGGCTTGATATTCCCCGCTCGCCTCGTCTTCGGTTTTACCTTCGTCTTCGAAGCCCTTGCCGTCCTTTTCCAAGTCGGCTTTGACCTGCTCCCAAATCTGATTGAATTCCTGCTCAACCATACCTTGGGGCAACTCGAATGTATGCGTCTTGTCGAGGGCGTCCAAAAGATTTCGCTTCAGCCGATCTCGAGAGAGGTGAGTGAAGTCGTGCTCGATCCGTCCGTTCAACGTTTCCTTAAGCTGCGCCAGACCCTCCAGGCCCAATTTCTTGGCGAGTTCATCATCGATTTTGGCTTTTTCCGGCTCTGCAACTTCCTTGACCGTCACCTTGAAGAGGGCTGGCTTGCCGGCTAATTCCTTAGCTGGATAATCCTCAGGAAATCTAACCTTTACGTTCCGTTCTTCATCTGTTTTAGCATCTATAAGTTGATCCTCAAAACCGGGCAAGAAACTTCCCGATCCCAGCACTAGGGGAAGATCTTCAGCCTTGCCACCCTCGAATTCCTCGCCGCCAACGGTACCGACAAAATCGATCTTGACCTGATCACCGTCTTGGGCGGCGGAAGTCTTCGATCGGGCCTTAAAGACTTTTTGCTGTTCGGCAAGCGAGTTCAGGGCCTCTTGCACGTCAGCATCAGTCACTTCGGCGATCGGTCGCTCAAGTTTCAATTTTGCAGGGTCGATAGGGCGGAACTCGGGCATGAGTTCAACGGCCATTTTGAACGTCAGATCCGTTTTACCTTTGATGACTGATTCCATTTCGCCTTCAAAGTCGATCTTCGGCGTTTGGGCCGGTCTCAGTTCGCGCTCCTCCAATGTTTTGCTACTGAATTCGTTTACAGTTTCCTGGATAATCTCGCCCATAGCGGATTTGCCGTAGGTCTTTTTGAGATGCGCCAAGGGCACCTTGCCGGGCCGAAAGCCTTTCAGATGCACTTGGCCCCGAATGGATTCTAGATGCTTGGTCAGACGATCCTCGAGATCGCTGGCCGGGACGACGATCTGAAACTCGCGCGACAGACCGTCAGATTGGGTTTCCGTGACTTCCATCCAATTTACCCTGCGGTACCGGAAGGTCCCCGTCGTGTGCCTGAAGCGCCATGGTGCGGGCGGAGGGACTCGAACCCCCATGCCGTGTGAGGCACTAGGACCTAAACCTAGCGTGTCTACCAATTCCACCACGCCCGCGTTGGCCGCGGGCGCCTCGAGCGGCGCCCTCTATAGCACACGATCTTCGCCTGTCACCAGCAGGAGCGTTAGGCGTTGTTCAATGAGTCCTCAATGCTCTGCAACACGCTCGGCAAAATCTCCGGCAGATCCTCGGCGATGAGGCCGCTGCCGAAGGTGCGGGCGCATTCGCCGTGAAGCCAGGCGGCGGCTGAGGCCGCTTCAAAAGCCGGCACATGCTGCGCCATGAGCCCCGTGATGAAACCGGTGAGCACATCGCCGGAACCGGCAGTCGCTAATGTGGCCGGTGCGTTGGTGGTGATGGCAGCACGGCCTTGCGCATCCGCAATTACCGTATCCGGACCTTTGAGAAGAACGATGGCGCCGCAGGTTGCCGCCGCTTCGCGCGCGGCGGCCAAGCGGTGCGCGGCTTTGTCGAGCACATCCGGAAAAAGGCGATTGAATTCGCCCTCATGGGGTGTGAGAACCGTCATGTCATGGGTTAGATCAAAAAGTGCGGGAGGATCTTTCTCAAACGAGGTAAGTGCGTCAGCGTCCAAAACAGCGGCGCGTTTAGACATTAATACGGTACAAACAAGGGCGGCCGTTTCCTCACCGACGCCTGAACCGGGCCCGATGGCAACGGCATTTTTGCGCTCATCACTGAGGAGTTCGACCAACCCTTCTGTCCCGTCGAACGCGCGCACCATGACGGCCGTAAGCTGGGCCGCATTGACGAGAAGCGCATTGGGCGGACTGGCAACCATAACAAGGCCCGCGCCCACGCGAAGCGCGCCGCGGGCCGCCAACCGCGCTGCGCCCGTAAACGACGCCCCGCCGCTGACAACGACTGCATGACCGCGCGAATATTTATGCCCCGAAGGCTCAAGCGTTGGGAAGGCCGCACCCCAAAGCTCCTGCCCATTTTCATAGGTACACGGATCAATCTCGCCGATAACGCTGTCGGGAATTCCGATATCGACCACAACGGTCTCGCCGCAGAGATCCTGCCCCGGCATTAAAACGTGGCCGACTTTTTTTCGACAAAATGTAACCGTCAAAGCGGCGCGCGGCGCGGTACCCAAAACCTGACCGCTATCACCGTCCAATCCGCTCGGCACATCAACAGACACAAGAGCGATGCCCCGTGCGTTGGCCTCAGCCAAAAGTTCGGCGGCCACGCCGCTTACCGGCTTGCTGAGGCCAGCGCCGAACAGGGCGTCCACGACGAGACCCGCCTCGCCCAAACTGCCGGGCGACAGAGGGTAAACTTCACCCTTCCACCGCCCAGCCATAGCGGCTGCATCGCCTTTGAGCTTGTCGACAGATCCTAAAAGCGAAAGCTGAACAGACCAGCCCCGCTCTTTTAAGTGGCGCGCAATGACGAAACCGTCGCCGCCATTGTTGCCGGGACCGCAGAGAATTGCCGCCCGCCTCTTCTCCCAACGCGCGGTGATCGCTTCCGCACATCCGCGGCCCGCCCTCTCCATAAGCTCTATGCCCGGCACGATATCGGCCATGGTGCGCCGGTCGGCTTGGTACATTTGTTCGACGGTGAAGACTTCGTTGGCCATGGTGCGACTGTATCAGAGTAGATCGGCAGCGTAAGAAATCCGTTAATTAGCTGACCAGGGCACCCGACGTAAAGCTAGGCAAAGTGCCTCTGAAGCCGCCCCACCGCCTCATCCAAGAGTGTGTCGGGTTTGCAAAAGCAAAAGCGCACGAAGTGTTGAGGGGCGGCCCGCGGGTCGCCGTAGAATGCGCTGATGGGGACCGCAGCGACGCCCGCTTCTTTTGTAATGTGTTTGCAAAACTCGAGATCGGTGCCGTTGAAGCCGAGTGAGCGGATATCGGTAGTTAAAAAGCAAGTCCCGTCGCAGGGCAAGACATCAAGTCCGATGTCGCGCAAGCCTTGTGTAAGCCGATTGCGGCCGCGCGCAAGCAACGCAGCAAGCTCATGATAATAGGAATCGTCTTTGGCAAGTCCGTCAGCAACAGCTAATTGAAGCGCTGGCGGCGTCGTGAAAGTAATGAACTGATGCGCTTTGGCGACGGCGGTGAGGAGATCAGGCCGCGCCGTCACGTAGCCTACTTTCCAGCCCGTAAGCGAAAAGGTCTTGCCGGCGGACGCGATGCGCACGCAGCACGAACCCATGCCCGGCAGCGTCATGAGCGGAATATGTTCATGGCCGTCGAAGATTAGATGCTCGTAGACTTCATCGCACACCACATAGCAATGGTGCCGAGCCACCAGCTCGGCGATGAAGGTAAACTCGTCACGCGAAAAGACTTTGCCGATAGGGTTCATGGGCGAATTGACGACGATCAGTTTTGTCTTTTCCGAGAAGGCTGCCGCGAAATCGTTCTCTGGCAAAGACCAAGCGGGCGGCTCGAGGCGCACGGATACCGCGGTCGCACCCATCGCCTCAATGATTGGGCGGTAAGAGTCATAGACCGGCTCGATCAAAACTGCTTCATCGCCCGTATTTAGGAGTCCCATAAACGAGGCGGTGAGCGCTTCGGTAGCGCCCGAGGTGACGAGCGTCTCGGTTTGCCACTCCACGTCGAGCCCATAAAAGCGCTTGTCGTGCGCCGCCACCGCCTGGCGCAGCTCCGGCACCCCCGCCATGGGCGGATACTGATTGGGCCCGTCTATAACGTAGCGCGCGGCCGCGGCTCGCAAATCTTCCGGCCCCTCATCGTCGGGAAAGCCCTGACCCAGATTGATCGCATCGTGCTCCTGGGCCAGCGCCGACATCACCGCGAAGATGGTCGTGCCTCGGCTCGAGAATATCCGATTGTGCTCTTTCACTGTGCTTTCCTTGATCAGGCGCCGCCACAAACAAAGAACTCCTGTTAACCTGACAAACTTCGTAAGAGGCAGCAAGGTAGGCGGCGCGTACCTCTACGCCCAAAACTTGTGCGTCCTGACTAGCTTTTGAGCAGGTGAGTGAGCGCATGGCAAATGGTCTTTGCTAAATTTCCAAACAATCGTTCAAAAATTGCTATTGAGCGGTGGAAGGCGCTTGGCACGAGAACTGCTAATCGCTATACGAAGCTTGCAGGCCACCCTGCACTACGTTGGGTCTCCAAATGAAACGAATTGAAGCGATCATCAAGCCGTTCAAGCTGGACGAGGTCAAAGAAGCGCTCCAGGACGTGGGCCTCCAAGGCATGACGGTCATGGAGGCCAAAGGCTTCGGCCGGCAGAAAGGCCACACTGAGCTCTACCGGGGCGCCGAATATGTGGTGGACTTTCTGCCCAAGCTCAAAATTGAGCTTGTCGTGCCGGATGACCACGTGGAGCGCGCCGTTGAGGCGATCCAACAGGCAGCACGAACCGGCAGCATCGGCGATGGTAAGATCTTTATCACCCAGATCGGTGAGGCCATTCGCATTCGAACAGGAGAAACCGGCAGCGACGCCATTTGATGCGCACGAACGAAGCCAAACCTGTTAAAGGACCAAGGGTGTCACACCGCCGTCGCCACGGTGGCCCACAATTAGAATGTCAACATTAAGGAAAGAGAGACATGGCCGACGCGAATAATATTTTGCAATTGATTAAAGAAAAAGACGTCAAATACGTCGATCTCCGTTTAACCGACCCGCGGGGCAAATGGCAGCACGTGAGTTTTGACGTCAGCCTGGTGGATGAGGACTTTTTCGCTGATGGCCAAATGTTTGATGGCTCCTCGATTGCGGGCTGGAAGGTGATCAACGAATCCGACATGACGCTGATGCCCGATCCAGACAGCGCCGTACTCGATCCGTTTACGGCGCAGACTACCCTCATTTTGGCCTGCGATATCTTGGAGCCGACGACGGGTGAGCCTTATGGCCGCGACCCGCGCTCGACGGCAAGAAAGGCCGAGGCCTACTTGAAGCAAACCGGCATCGGCGATGCGGCATTTTTTGGACCTGAAGCAGAATTCTTCATCTTTGACGACGTCCGCTACACAACCGATCAGAATATGATGGGATTCTCGATCGATTCCCTAGAAGGCCCCTACAACACCGGCACCGAATATGAAGCTGGCAACTTGGGTCACAGACCCATGGCCAAAGGGGGCTACTTCCCGGTGCCGCCCACCGATAGTGCCCAGGATATTCGTTCAGAAATCCTGACAGTTATGAAAGAAATGGGCGTCCAAGTGGAAAAGCATCACCACGAAGTGGCCCCATCGCAGCACGAGCTGGGCATCCGCTTCGACACGCTCACCCGGCAGGCCGATAAGCTCCAGATCTATAAATATTGCGCCACCATGGTGGCCCAGGCCTATGGCAAGACGGCCACGTTCATGCCGAAGCCGGTCATGGACGATAACGGTTCGGGCATGCATGTGCACCAGTCGGTCTGGAAAGGAGATACCCCGGTCTTTGCGGGCTCGGAATACGCTGATCTCTCGGAATCCGCACTCTATTACATCGGCGGTATCATCCGGCACGCTAAAGCCATCAATGCCTTCACCAATCCGACGACCAATAGCTATAAGCGATTGGTCCCTGGTTTCGAGGCGCCCGTATTGCTCGCCTATTCCGCGCGCAACCGCTCAGCCGCATGTCGTATCCCGTGGGACCCCTCGCCTAAAGGCAAGCGGGTCGAAGTGCGCTTCCCGGATCCGACGGCCAATCCCTATCTCGGGTTTGCTGCCATGTTAATGGCGGGCATCGATGGGATCGAGAACAAGATCCATCCCGGTGAACCCATGGACAAGAATCTTTATGACCTGCCACCGGAAGAGATTTCGGATGTCGATCAAGTATGCGGTTCACTCCGCGACGCCGTTGACAACCTAGATTCCGACCGTGCCTTCCTCACCAAGGGGGGTGTTTTTAGCGAAGACCAAATCGAGGGTTACATGGAACTCAAGTGGGAAGAAATCTACAGATTCGAACAGACGCCGCATCCGGTTGAATTCGATATGTATTTCAGCTCGTAAATTTCGCAAATTGTACTTTGACAGATGGGCCAGCGTCGATGCGCCGGCCTATTTTTGTTTATCGTCATGGTTTCTTCAACTTAACCATGCCGGTTAACCATGCCGGTGCGCATAAATAACAAATATCCTCCATATTTATTTAAGCAGTGTCTAAATTCTGCGTGACGCGAGTGGCAGACTAACGCCATTCCCACTACGTCATTACTACGCAAGCGGGTTTAAGCCCGCGCCTACCCGGTAATCCAATTCACGATTTTACCTTGGAAGGGGCCTCATACATTCGAAACGGTGCCCAACAGTTTGGGCATCTCCTCAGTATGAGGACGAGTGTTGCACAAATGGATGCTCACGGTGGGGGGGGTGCGGAGCAAGCGTCTTGAACCATATAGGCCTTGTCTGACGCCACTGGATCGCCGGATCAGGGCACTCGTCCGAGAGTTCGCATTTGTCCGACAATGACACATGGGAGTTGGCTGTCATCTAATGCCACAATGCTAGCATTGAGATATTGGAAATTGCTGCATTTACGATACGTTTATGCGTGATTCGGAAAACCAAGTTCGACTGACAAATGGCTCGCAAGACATCGAAAAGATCTCCCGACCTGTTTTCGGCGGCGAGATCCAACAAATCAGAGAAATCCTATACGGCAAAAGATATCGAGGTCCTCGAAGGCCTTGAACCTGTCAGGCGGCGCCCCGGCATGTATATCGGGGGCACTGATGAGCGTGCAGCACACCATCTGTTTGCCGAAGTGCTCGACAATGCCATGGACGAAGCCGTCGCCGGTCAGGCCTCTTGGATCGAAATCAACGTCAAAAAAGACGGCTTTATTACGGTCTCGGACAACGGTCGTGGAATCCCGATCGACCCCCACCCGAAATTTAAGGGCAAATCGGCCCTTGAAGTTATCCTCACGACGCTCCATTCGGGCGGCAAATTTGACGGCAAAGTCTATGAGACGTCGGGCGGCCTACATGGCGTCGGCGTATCTGTCGTGAATGCTTTGTCAGAAGTCCTTGAAGTTGAAGTCGCGCGCGATCGCCAGCTCTACACACAGCGGTATGCTCGCGGCAAACCTAAAAACAAACTCAAAAAGGCCGGCAAGGTTCATAATCGAAGAGGAACCACAATTCGATTCAGACCAGATGGCAACATATTTGGCTCTCATGCATTGCTCAAGCCGGCACGCCTGTACCGGATGGCGCGGTCCAAATCCTATTTGTTTGGCGGCGTTGAAATTCGCTGGAAATGCGCGAAGGAACTGATCAAAGAAAAAGACAAAACGCCAAAAGAAGATGTGCTGCACTTTCCAGGCGGCCTGACCGACTTTTTGTCATTGCAAATTAAAGATCGCAAAACGGTTACGGATGCGCCCTTTTCCGGCGAAGTCAAACAACCCAGCGGCCAAGCCGGAACCATCGAGTGGGCCATCACGTGGGTTCCCGGGGGTGTGGCCGGCGGTGCAGATGGATTCTTAAATTCCTATTGCAACACCATACCGACAGTCGACGGTGGCACCCATGAATCAGGGTTTCGAGCAGCCCTCACCAAAGGACTCAAATCCTATGCCGAACTGGCGGGTAACAAGAAAGCAGGTTCGATTTCCGCGGACGATCTCTTGACCACCGGAGCGGCTATTTTGTCGGTATTCATTCGTAACCCTGAATTCCAAGGTCAAACGAAAGAAAAGCTGTCCAATCCGGATGCCGCCAAACTGGTTGAGAACGCCGTACGCGATCACTTCGAGCATTGGCTGACCGCTTCACCGTCCGAAGCCAACAAGCTCTTGGACTGGGTAGTCGAGCGAGCTGAAGAACGGATCAGGCGGCGCCAGGAAAAAGAAGTGAGCCGCAAGGCGGCGACACGCAAGCTCAGACTCCCAGGCAAGCTTGCCGATTGCACGAAGGGTGCCGCTGAAGGCACGGAAATCTTTCTTGTCGAAGGCGACTCCGCTGGCGGCTCTGCCAAGCAGGCGCGCCAAAGAGAGACCCAGGCGATCTTGCCGCTCAGAGGCAAGATTCTCAACGTGGCAAGCGCCGGTGGCGATAAGCTAAAAAGTAACCAAGAGCTCGGCGATCTTCTTCAGGCGTTGGGCTGCGACATAGGCGACAAATACAAGGACGATGATCTGCGTTATGAACGCGTCATCATAATGACCGATGCCGACGTCGACGGTGCTCACATCGCCTCTCTGCTGATTACGTTTTTTTATCGGCTGACCCCGGATCTTATCGAAAATGGCCACCTCTATCTCGCCGTCCCACCCCTTTATCGTTTGTCTCAAGGCGCAAAGACGGCCTATGCCCGCGACGACAAGCACAAAGATCAGCTTATGAAGGATACATTCAACGGCTCAGGCAAAATCGAAGTAAGCCGATTTAAAGGGTTAGGTGAAATGATGCCTGCGCAACTTAAGGAAACCACGATGCAACCGGGCAGCCGAACGCTTTTGCGCGTCGTATTGCCAAAAAAAGAGCAAAAGAAAACAGCCAGTTTGGTAGAACAGCTTATGGGCAAAAAGGCAGAATTGCGGTTTCAATTCATACAAGAGAATGCCGAATTCGTTAAAGACCTCGATATTTAGCGGGTACTGAGAGCAGGAGAATTTGCCCGAGACGGCACAATGTGAGAAAGAAAAATTGCTCAAACATTGACAAATGGCCCGGAGTGCCTATGTTTCGGCGCCAAGATCGCCGCAGATTGACGTGGCTTGAAGAAAAAGACTGACCCATCGAGAAAGTACCGGATTGCCAAACCCCGCGGGTCCTGAGTTGGCCGATTGATTTTCTTTTGATTATTCCAATTGCAAAGATTTTATATGAGTTTTGATGACCTGGGCTTAGGCCCGGACTTGTTGCGTGCCGTTGCAGCCGTTGGTTATTCCGAACCGACGCCGATTCAGAGTGAGGCTATACCTGCCGTCCTCAAAGGGCGCGACATATTAGGCATAGCTCAAACAGGCACCGGCAAGACCGCCTCCTTTACTTTGCCCATGATTGAAAAGCTTTCACAAGGCAGAGCTAAAGCTCGTATGCCGCGATCGCTCATTCTCGAACCGACACGCGAGCTTGCAGCCCAAGTCTCCGAGAGTTTTCAGATTTACGGCCAAAATCACAAACTAAACATGGCCCTGTTAATCGGCGGTGTGTCTTTCGACAAGCAAGACCAAAAGCTTACGCGCGGTGTCGATGTCCTGATCGCAACGCCGGGGCGGTTGCTCGACCATATCGAGCGCGGCAAGGCTCTTCTTTCCGGTGTTCAGATTCTGGTTCTGGACGAGTGCGACCGGATGCTCGATATGGGATTTATTCCTGATGTCGAGCGCATTTGCCGCCTTATTCCCTTTACGCGGCAAACGCTATTCTTTTCAGCGACCATGCCTTCAGAAATTAGGCGCCTGTCGGATACGTTCTTACATACGCCTCTCAAAATTGAAGTTACCCCCCCGGCATCTACGGTCGATACGGTCACTCAATTCATTGCCAAAGTACCCCGCGAACCGAAATTGAAACGCCAAGCCCTCCGGCAGCTCCTTCGCCACGAAAAGATTAAAAACGCAATCATTTTCTGCAATCGCAAGCGCGACGTTGCCATTGTTGCCACTTCTCTGGAAAAGAATGGGTTTAATGTGTCACCGCTGCACGGGGATCTCGATCAATCCATTCGCACGCAAACGCTGGACAAGTTTCGCAATGGCGAAATTGACTTTTTGGTGGCGAGCGACGTTGCAGCCCGGGGCCTCGATATCCCCGACGTTTCGCACATTTTTAACTATGATGTTCCCACCCATGCCGAAGATTATGTCCATCGGATCGGGCGCACGGGCCGCGCCGGTCGTGAGGGCTGCGCCTATTTGATGTCAACGCCTGCGGAATCAAAATATCTGGTGGCAATCGAGAAACTCATCGGCAAGTCACTGTTAAAATCTAACATCATAAACTTGGATGAAAACCAAAAGGATCAGCGACCTAGCCCCCACAAGACGCACGGCGGACGAAGTCAAAAACCCAAAGCGTCCAAGAAGAAGAACGGTTCTGAAAAAGCCCGCCCTGCAAAAGAAGAGGCCAGAAGCAAACACGGGGTCATAGGTTTAGGCGATCATACGCCAGCCTTTTTGCTTAAATAGATCCGTCCCATAACCTAGTCTTCAAATGCATCGTTCCTGCCGCTAAAGGGCGAGAGCGGCATTCACAAAGATTAATATTTTTAACCACTTTACTCCCGCTCAAACATTCTGCGGCTGATGACCAAACATCAGATTCCGTCAACACCTCAGAACTATGAAATTTAGTTGCCTATGTTGGCGGCGAAATCCGCAAATTGAATAAAGTTCTCGACACGATTCTGAGAAGTGGAAGCAGGTTTACCCAGAACGTAGCGCCGAAATCTACGAAGCGCATCAGGTGATCCTACCAGGGCGGACAGAATCCCGACCAATCTGCTTAGCCATAACCTCCTATTCGGTATTCCCAGTGCCCTCCTTTGGGTCCATACTCTCGTATTCCAAGGTACAAAGAGGATCGAGCACATTATTTTCCCGAGCAATATTGACAAAGTTAATGATTTGGATTTTCTACCAGCCGGCTAGAAAACACGTATATGACCTCACCATTATTTATAAATACGCCGTTCCATGCTCACAGGCTCTTGGCAATAATTATGACTTTCTCAGTTATTGTCCTATGGGCGGCGGGCACCTCTGCACCGTCCTGTGCTGAGACCGTCGGCAAGGTCTATGTCACCAATCAGGGATCCGACTCTGTCAGCGTCATCGATGCGGGTACTTTGACTGTTGTTGCGACTGTTTCCGTGGGCGACGTTCCCCATAACGTGAACCATACGCCCGATAACAGGTGGGTTCTCATCACAAACAAAAATGTGAATGTTGAGGCGCCACCGTCCGTCTCAATCATCGATCCCCGAACGGACAAGGTAGCGGACGTGGTCAATGGCATCGGAAGCAGGATCGAGCATATCGTATCCACTAGACCAGGCGTCGCGTATGTAACCGAGGATTTAGGTCGGAATGCCGTTTCCATCTTGGATCTTGATGGAAAACGAGTCTCGGGTTTTATCCCCGTCGGCGTTAAGCCGCACGGCTTATGGGCCAGTCCGGCAGGCGAGTGGCTCTTCGTGCCAAACCAGCTTTCTGGCACCATTAGCAAGATCAATCTTGCGAACCATCAAGTCGTGGCTGAGGCAGCGGTCGGCAGAACACCGACTATGGCGGCTGTAACGCCCAACGGTAAAAGCGTCTACGTCACTCTATTCGGCGAGCGCGGCGTTGCAGTGCTAAACGCCGAACTTGTGGAATCAGAACGCATGCAAATCAATGACATCATTCGAGTTGGAGAGCGCCCCGCGCAGGTGGCGGTGACTCCCGACGGCAAATATATTCTAGTTCCCTGCGAGGGACCAGGCGCACTATTCGTGATCGAAGAACAAACGCACGAGATCATTGCAACGATCCCGACCGGAAGAAAGGCCCACGGTGTCGATGTGTCTGCGGACGGCAAACTGGCATTTGTATCCAATTGGGATGACGCAACACTCTCTGTAATCGATCTATCAAAGATGGCCGTGCTCAAGCAGATTGAAATTGGAGCATCTCCGGCTGGTGTTGATTTCGTCTTGGTAGATACCGCGGCGAATTAAAGCAAATTAAATTATCAGTATTGGCGAGATATCGTCCGGTAAATACCATTGCATTCTCTTTCTTGATACCCCGCCTAAAGCCGGAGAGGATGTCGTATTGGCGGCGCTGACCTATGGACAACGGCCCCTACCGTTTGTGCCATTACGTAGACCAATTTCTATTATGCCGAAGCTAAATAGTAAGCTTGCCAACACAGCAATAGATTCGAAAATCTAATTTGAATCGTTAGCAACAATGTACGTGTAGATTACTGTCTCTCCCTGGGAGTCCCATTAGGCGGATGAAGAAGTCTCAACTTTGGTTCAAACCTCGTCAATTGAAGATCGATCCTGTTGAATTATGGTTTTGCAATGGTTGCAAATGGATACCCATGGTAAGTATTTTTCATAATTTTCTCCACAGCCCGTCTAATATCAAATATCAATAAGCGCGCAATCTGAAACCCATCCTACCTTACCGCAGAATTTCTAGGAGAAAACAAACATTTCCGATACATTTGGCTCCACCTTACGCTCGCGCCTTCATGGTTGACGGCAATCGTCTTTATGTTGGAGATCGACAGCGCACGACTTGAAAATTTAGGCACCAAAAAAAGGGAGACGATAATGTCAACGGCTGAAGCCCATACTCCCAACCTCGCAGAAGAGCTCAAGGCGGTCGTCGGCCCGCAATATGCACTCACCAGCAAAATTGACCGGACTTTCTTTTCAACGGACGTCTACCATTGCGCCAATGAACTGGCCGAAGTTGTCGTTCAGCCGGCAACGCGCGATGAACTTGTCGACATTGTCCGCGTCTGTAACCGCCGCAAAACGCCGGTGATCGCGCGCGGCGGTGGCGCGTCCTATACAGATGGCTATCTGCCGATAAAACCCCATACCGTGACCGTCGACACGTCGCGCCTCGATCGCATTGTGGAGATCAACGAAGACGACATGTATGTGTCGGTCGAGCCGGGGCTCACCTGGGCCGCGCTCCATGACGCGTTGGCGCGCAAGAATCTACGCACGCCCTTTTGGGGGCCGTTCTCCGGTATCGCCGCCACGGTCGGCGGGTCCATCTCCCAAAATGCCGTCAATTTCGGTACCGGCCTTTACGGCACGTCCGGCGAATCCGTCCTAGCGATGGAAATCGTCTTGGCGAACGGCAGTGTCCTCAAAACCGGGTCCGCGGCTAGCGCCAACGGCCTGCCGTTTTATCGAACATATGGGCCCGATACCGTGGCATTGTTTACAGGTGACAACGGCGCCCTTGGTATCAAGGCGCTCATCACCCTGCGCTTGATCGCAAAGGACGGCGCCCACGCCTCATGTTCGTTCGGCTTTCCCACATATGACGCATTTATTGATGCGAATGTAGAAATCGCCAAGCAAGGGATCGTGGCGGACAATTTCGGCATGGACCCGCGCCTGCAGCGGGGTGCACTCGATCGCGCGACGACGACGGACGCGCTGTCGGCCGCCTTTGCCGTATTCAAATCATCACGCAACCCGATCGAAGGCGCGTTTCAAGTTGCCAAGATTGGTCTTGCAGGTCGCGGCTTTTTGAAAAAGCCGAGTTTCCTCGCCCACTTCACGACCGAAGGCGTGAATAAGGCGGAGGCCAAAGCAAAGCTTGCGCGCGTACGCAAGATTGCCTCACGCTTTGGCGCGGAAGTGGCCAACACAGTGCCTACCATAATAAGAGCGACGCCGTTCATGCCGCTAAAGCCCATGGTCGGACCCAACGGCGAGCGATGGAAGCCGACCCACGGCATTTTGCCATTCTCAAGGCTCAAAACATTCGACAAAGCCTTTGATGAGATGCGTACCTCGTTTAAGCCGCGCATGGACGCTCACACGGTCTACCTCACAAAAATGTTCATGTTTATCGGCACCAACGCCATGCTCTACGAGCCAACTTTCCTTTGGCAGGACAAGCTCACACTCTTTCACGAACGCATGTTGCCGGAGGATTTTCGAAAGTCCCTGCCGGTTTACGACGACAATCCGGAGGCCCGCGAGTTGGTTGCGGAAATGAAGCAGCACATTATAGACCTGTTTTACGAGCACGGCGCCAGCCACCTACAAATTGGCAAAGACTATCCCTACCTCAAGGACCGCCAGCCCGAAGCCGTCTCATTCATCAAGGGCGTCAAAGCGCTGGTCGATCCGGACAATCTGATGAATCCCGGCGCGCTTGGCCTTCAAAAATAAATTGCGGAGTCTTTTCTCTTACAATTCGAAAAAGGCTTGCGTGTAGTCTCCGCATCAAAATCTCAACCAGCATACCGCTACATGAAAATACAAGCATGACCAAAAAAACGACAAGGTCTCGAGTCAATCGCCGTACGTTTCTGGCAGCTAGCGCGGCAGGAGGCGCGGCAGCAGCTCTGCCGGGTGCCGCGCAAGAGCGCTCGACCGAGGTGAACACCCCCGCCACCGATCTTGAAAGCACGCTCGAGTTCACTCCGCCCGTTGGCTATTCTGCTGAAGACGCGGAGCGATATTTTGTCGATCGTCCGGGGTCGGACTTTATGGTCGATGTTATTCGCAGTGTCGACATTGACTATATCGCCATTAATGCGGGCTCAAGTTTTCGTGGGCTTCAAGAGTCGATTGTTACTTACGGCAACAACCAAAAGCCCGAATTACTCACCTGCCTTCATGAGGAACAAGCAGTCGCATTGGCTCATGGCTATGCCAAAGTGGCGGGCAAGCCCATGGCCGTTGCCACGCACGGTACGGTGGGCCTCCAACACGCCGCTATGGCCGTCTACAATGCCTGGGTTGATCGCGTTCCGATCGTGCTCATCGGCGGTAATCATCTCGACGCCGCGCTGCGCCGGGCCGGAATCGAATGGAACCATGCAGCGCAAGATGCAGCCCGGCCTTTGCGCGACTACACAAAATGGGACGACACGCCGGTTTCGCTTCAACATTTTTCCGAGTCGTTTGTCCGTGCGGTAAAGATTGCAACAACCGCACCCATGGGCCCTACGGTCATCATCGCGGACGGCGAGCTTCAAGAAGAGCCGATGGGCGATGCCATGCCTGAGATCCCCTCGCTTGCGCCGACACGGCCACCGCAGGGGGGCACCGCCGCCGTTGTGGAAGCAGCAAATCTTCTAGTGAACGCAGATAATCCTGTCATCCTGACCGATCGCTTGGTGCGCACCCGGCGAGGTATGGATCAACTCATCGAACTTGCCGAGACCTTGCAAGCGCCGGTGATCGACCGCGGCGCCCGCATGAATCTTCCGAATACGCATTATCTCAATCAGACACTGCGTAGCCAGGCGCTTATCCGCAATGCTGATGTGGTCTTGGGTTTGGAGCTTGGCGATATGTGGGGCGCGCTTCGCCAAGTGGTCGACCTCCCCCATCGCGAGACGCGCGTGCTCGCGAAGGATGACGTCAAGGTCATCAGCATCGGCGTCAATGATCTCTATCTCAAATCCAATTATCAAGACTTCCAACGCTACTACGCCTCTGACCTTGCCATCGCCGGCGACGGCGAAGTGACCTTGCCCGCTTTGATCGAGGCCGTGAAACGCTCGCTCACCTATGACCGGCGCACGGTGCTCGCGGCTCGTGAAGACGGGTGGCGCGCCGATCACGCGGCAATACGCCAAGCCTCGCTCGACCAGGCGCGCTACGGCTGGAATGCCAGCCCAACCACGACGGCACGCCTGTGCGCAGAGCTCTGGAATGTGATCAAAGACAAGGAGTGGGGGCTCGTCTCCCAAACGTTCTTTCAAAGCTTTTGGCCAGAGCGTCTCTGGACCATGACCGAGCCCTATCACCACATTGGCCATTCAGGCGGCGGTGGTGTCGGCTATGGCGCACCCGCGGCCGTCGGGGCCGCGCTTGCTCACAACGAACAAGGACGGCTCGCCGTCAACATCCAACCAGACGGCGATATGCTCTATGTGCCAGGCGCCCATTGGACCGCAGCCCACCACAACATTCCGCTACTTTCGGTCATGCACAACAATCGCGGCTACCACCAAGAAGTGATGCACTTACAGCGCATGGCTGCGCGGCGGCAACGGGGCATTGATGGCAACGCTAAAATAGGAAATACATTTGAAGATCCGCAGATTGACTTTGCCGCCATGGCCAAGTCGCTAGGCGTGTGGTCAACGGGACCGATCAACGACCCGAATGAGCTTGGACCCGCGCTAGCGAAAGCACTGGACGTAGTCGAACAGAGTGAGCCCGCGCTAGTCGATGTGGTCTGTGAGCCGAGGTAAGTCCAATGTACCGTATGCGGATATTTTCCATTCTGACGGTTGGGATTCTAGGACTCGCAACGTCCTATCCGGCTTTGGCCGCCGATGATCCCCCTTACATCACGTACGGTTGTTATCAATGCCATGGGTTTAGCGGTCAGGGAGGCGCGGCCGGTCCGCGGCTCGCCCCGGACCCCCTAGCGTTCAACATCTTTGCCGAATTCGTGCGCCGTCCGCTCAATCGCATGCCCGCCTATAGTCCGAGCGTACTTGGCAACGACACACTCGCTGTCATTTATGAATACATGAACTCCATCGATCCGCCCCCAGCGCCCCACAACATTCCACTTCTGTCAGGCCTAGATTTTGATTAACCACGAGGCCTGCATGGTTTGAGACGAGTTCACCATTGATCAATGGTAGGCCCCCTCACAATGAAGATATAGGTGATCTACTTTAACGTCCTCTATCAATAATCCTGAAGCTTCAGCTAACCGCATCCCAGTGTCACTGATTAGTGCGACTAACCACCTCACATCATCATCCATTTCATAACATTGCTTTTGCACCAGCCTAATCTGCTCTGAGGACAGCGGCTTACGTTTCTGAGAAGCATCATCTGGAGCAAGATAAACACCGGCAAAAGCATTACGACAATCTAACCCAAATTCTTGGATACTGAAGCTCACAAGAGCTTTCACGTACATTACATCTGCATTATGATTGCAGTAGACGATAGTCTTGCGCACACCGCAGGGCGATTGGTTTGACGGATTGCGCGAGAGTGACGTGAATAAAACGGCTGTAAAGTTTCCTGAGGTCAGCCACACCTATAATGATCCCACACTCGGGAGGGAGAACGGACATGATCAGATATACATTTTCGCTTGCGCTGTTCTATGCGCTGACGACTGGGCCTGCTTGGGCTGACGTAGACATTCAACGTCTGAATCCAGAAGGACTGGGGCAGCCCGCCGGATATCGTCAAGTAGTCACGGCACGAGGCGGCAAGACGGTCTATCTGGCCGGTCAAACTGGCTTACGTGCCGACAGCACCATGCCGGAAACCCTCGCCGAACAGGCCGAACTCACCTATGAAAACATCGGCATCGCGCTAGAATCTATCGGAGGATCAGCTTCCGACGTAGTACGCATCACAGTTTACATCGTTGATCTGGGCCAAGGCGCCGATCCAACACCAGTCTTCCAAGCTCAAGGTAAGTTTTTCCCCGCTGATGCAAAACCAGCTTCGACAATACTCGGGGTTTCGGGACTTGCGCTTCCGGAGCTACTCGTAGAAGTGGATGTGATCGCGGTCGTGGACGAGTGATATGGGCCTCGTGAAACTCAATTCAGCAGCAACACCCACGATCAGTTTGTTTAGTCTACGGTACAAATCCAATCCAATTTGAAATTTATAACACGAGGTGAGACCATGCCCACGAACATTCTCCGCAACCCAACCAACAGCTACACGAGACGCAGTGTCGAGATCCCGGCGGGTTCTCGCATTCTCTATATAAGCGGTCAAACCGCGACGGATGAAAATGGCCATACGCCGCCGGATGCCGAAACTCAGGCCGACATTATCTACGCCAAGGTAGTGCAGAGCCTGGAGGACGCAGGCATGGGTGTCGAAGATTTAGTAAAGACGAATTTGTATATGGTCAATCCGGCAGACATCGGCGCCGTCATCAAAGCCGGCCAAAAGCATAATCCGGACGGCGCTCAAGCTGGCACTTTGATCTACGTCAAAGCACTGGCGCTGCCCGAAGTTCTCTTAGAACTCGAGGCCGTCGCCGCTAAAGCGGATTAAGATCCTCGAAGCGCACACTGCAGGGCGATTGGTTTGACGGATTGCGAGAGTGACGTGAATAAAACGTCTGTAAAGTTTCCTGAGGTCAAGCACACCTATCAGAATCACATAATAGATTCGACGCGCTGGAACGCGTTCCCCTACCGCGATGGCGACATCATCATTTCGACCGCCTACAAAGCCGGTACGACCTGGATGCAAACCATTGTCGGCAATCTGATTTATGAAGGGAACGATACTCCTGCACCAATCTTGGAGATATCCCCCTGGCTGGACATGAGGCTGTTCCCGTTTGACGAAATAATAGGCGTGCTCGACGCTCAAAAGAAGCGGCGCTTCATGAAAACGCATTTGCCGCTCGATGGCTTGCCCTATCGCGAAGACGTCCGATACATCTTTATCGCGCGCAATCCCCTCGACGTTTTCATGTCATTGTGGAACCACCATTCAAACCATACGAACAAATTCTTCGAAATGATAAATTCTTTGCCAGGACGCATCGGCGACCCGCTACCCACTTGCCCTGACGACATCCATGAGTTTTGGCATGATTGGGTTTCAAAAGGCTGGTTCGAATGGGAACACGACGGCTATCCCTACTGGTCGTTTTTCCATCACGCACAAACATGGTGGGACTACCGTCACCTACCTAATATTCATTTTACCCATTACAACGATTTGCTGGCCGACCTTGAAACCGGAATGAAAGATGTGGCCGCGTTCCTTGGAATAAACATATCGGATGATTTATGGCCTGAGCTGGTTTACAACGCAACCTTCGATACTGTGAAAGAAAATCCTAACAAAGTTGTATCCGACCGGGCCACAGAGATCTTTAAGAATGGTGCAAATTCGTTCATACACAAGGGCACCAATGGCCGGTGGCGTGGCGTCCTTACCGACGCAGAGCTTTCACTCTATAGTCAGCTAAAGTCGCGCGCGGTTACGTCCGACTGTGCGGCCTGGCTCAAAACCGGCGGACCCATCTGACGCCGGTGACAGAGCCATCGCTTGGGTAATCAAGCACGCCATGTGTGTTCCCGCTCGCGCCACATACTTCCATTCGACTTCCATCAAAAGACGCCAACACCAGGGTAAAGACGATCGTCGACGACTAACTCACACGTGAGTGCATTACTGCGCGGCGGCCTTTTGTCGTGAGCCGGTTTGGTAAGCGGAATAGAATCGAGTATCCAGCCTTTACTGTGACGTCGTGCAGGACACGGAATGGCGTAGGCCACCTTATCCTTATTACGGTTGATCTCATCGACATCCTGTAGTGCGCGATCACATTATCAGCCGGCACGAAGATCTCCGACATGTTCGTCTGGTATGATACCGGCCGGACCTCCTCCAAAACGATATGGTCCTGTTCGGTGATGTAGTTGTTGCGCGTTCTGAACCGTTCGTTGCTTTCCTCATCCAGAAGAAAAATAGAATTTTCGGCGAGGTATTAGGAAGGATTGAGCATTCTGCTCCAAAAGGTTGCCGACTGATGAAGTCGCACATCCAGAGAGTCATCACGATTGACTATTTGCCGTTCAATCAAATGGGCATGACTTATGAAAGACATCGACAAGTTTGCTAGGGGTTCGGATCAGCCAAATAACGCGTTCGGGATGGGTCGAACCGGGACCCATATGCATGAGTTCGGGTGGGCGGTAAAAATAACCGCCGACTTCATACACGCCGCTCTGTAGGCCACTTGGCAAACATTCTTCGAGGCGGTGACGGCCTTCCAGCAAATAACCTTCCTCGGAAACGGGATGAGTTTCCCACGGCATAGTGACACCTCCTCCGGATGACACAAGAAACGTACGTGCGCCCGTTACCGGATCATTCTTGAGGTTTTTAACCTCAGTTGACAGCTCGACACCAGCCTCTTTTGCGACGAGGGCGGGCTCCCATGGCGTTTCCGCCGCGCGCGCAATGATCCATTCTTCGCTGTCTGCTAATTCCGACTCGTCTACGACTTTGCTAGCGCTCGGGCCATCGAAGAACATTAAAAACTGTCCACCGGAATCGCTTG
>PVBE010585311.1_pt1 | contig 26402 bp, 24 predicted proteins | sample 1631181 | NCBI WGS metagenome assembly PVBE01 (sample SAMN08397723, study PRJNA350692) | Marine metagenome, whole genome shotgun sequencing project. | isolation source: water | place: Pacific Ocean | collected 2012-04 | reverse complement strand
TCCTCTATGCCCAGCAACGCTAATTTTACCGGTAACATCTATATTATCATCCTGCCCTGTTGTTATTAATATATCTCCATTTGTATCTTCTCTAACATAACGGCCATACTCTACACCAACTAAATTTATCACTGATTGTCTAACCGCTTCAGCTTGCTCTGAATTAACAGTAAAAAAATCTACTTTCTCTTGCCCCGCTGGGATTTCTTCAAATGCAAATTGGATTAATGAATCACCGATAGTTTTCCATGTTTTGCTATCCTTGAATCCTGATAAAGTAACAATCCCTCCTGGAGCCAAAATAGTCCCATGCTCTTTAACATTACGCCCCACAAAAGCAACAAAACCATTTTGTTTCACCTTGATTTCACCAAAGTTAATTATATCCCCATTTCCAGGAAGCATAATTAATTCTCCATTCGCAAAAGAATTGTAATTTTTTACCTTTGCAGCAAACACACCTAAACTTCCTACATCAAATTTACCATTAGGTCCTATAATAATTCCATTTTGATTGGCAAATAAAATGGTACCCATAGATATCCCTGATTTATTCCTCGAAATTACCTCACCATCAATAAAAGAAGGCTTTTTACTAACAATATGATTGAGAACAACCGCGTGGTTAGATGGGACGATAAATTCAGCTTTGTTTCCATGTGATAAATTAAATTGCTTCCACTCAATTGCCGTCTTAGCTGATTCTGTTTTGACTATGGTGTGTGCTCCTGTGGATATAGTAGCTTTGCCTACTTTAACCAAATGACCTTCTGGGAAAGTACCCTCAGTAGCAGGTACAGCATAGCTATGTTGGGAACAAAGCTGTAAGAAAACAAAAATCACAGTATATATACGCAGTCCAAATAACGATTTTTTTTCTGCAATAGGGTAAAACATATTTAATTCTCAATAATCCATTTGAGTATATATTTAAAAGATAACCCCTCTTAAAGGTAGAGACTTTAATATTATTACCTAAGTGTAGAAACAGACACATTAACTATCCGTAGAATATGAGGTGATGCATACGTAAGTTCGAAGCAATATATAATATGGCTATTTTATTGAAATATAACTCATTCTTTAGACTATCATTAACAGGGTGATTAAACCCATTCTATGTGAGAGATATGCCAAAAATCTCTTAAGCTGTGTGACCAACTATTCAAATATTATCATATTTGCTTTACATATGTAGGCTCTACAACCTAACTATACAAAGCTAATTTTGTTTGATAAATTCAAATAAAATATTTTTATGGCAAACCATAAGACTTGTCAGTTTTATTGCTTAATAAATTATTATCTTAAAAGCACACAATTAATCAACCACATTCCTTGTAACTGAAAGCTTATTGCCATGCACTAAGCGCCACCATGCTATTGCTTTTGCTGCGCTATGGAATTCTTCAATTTTGTTTATTTGACTATATAATGATTTTGTTTTTTTAACATTTGATATTTTCTCAAACTCATCTTCCTTAATAACCAAATTATCAGTAATTGCACCCCTAATTTCTAAACCAATAAATGATCTTTTTGGGAACAATAAATCTTGCCCCATTGTATGATACTGAAATCCTTTATGTGCTATAAGCTCTACAAGAGTACGACCTATATCAATATGCCCACCTGCCGCATTTTTGGGAACTCGTAGTTCTTTTTTAATACCTTTTCTGTACAATATTAGGGGAACAGATACCGATTCTAAGAGAGAACTATCTCCTGATGCACTACCAATATGACTAAAATGATCTCCTGTTATTACAAATAATGCTGTTTTGTCAATTTTCTCAAAATCACGAATAAAATCACCTAGCACTTTATCCGCAAACCATCTATGGCCAAATGCTTCAGCCTTGCGTTTGGTATTTGGAAATTTTCTATCTATGATATTTTGGAGTTTTTGTACATCTAAACCATGCTGGCTAAGATCGACAGTAAATGGTTCATGATTTGAGCTAGTTAAAATAACATTTAAAGTTGGTTGTGTTTCCTTTGTTAGTAACGATTTTATAAAATCAAATAATGCCAAATCATCTCTTCCCCACCAATTTCCTCCTCCATTATCTGGGATACTTTGCTCACCAAAACAATTATCAAATCCTTGATTTAAAGCAAAATCCCCCATATTTCTCCAAGTTAATGACCCACTATAAAAAAATTGAGTCTTATACCCCAGTTTTTTAAATTGATATGGTAATGACGTAGAGAGTGGTATCCTAGCATTTGGATGAGTTGCAATATTCAACCCAACAAATAAAAGACCAGAAATAATTGTATTTGTAGCATGAAAAGTAAAATCCCCACTCGCAACAAAGCGATTTATTCTAATCCCTTGCTTCGACAATTCTTTTGCGTTATTACTAACATTCAAAGATGAGTATTTTTCCTCTAAAGGCCACGAATCAAAACTCTCGCCGATTATTAGGAATATATGTTTAGGCTTAGAAATTTTAGGCCCTTTAGCTACAGCTTGCATATATTTATCGATATCATTTACAGTGCTTTTTGTATTGTAAAATAGTTTTAAACTATTTTTAATCGTTTTCTCAGATATCAAATCTAATGTATTGAGTTTGCGTTGCATTTTACCATGTGCCTTATATGCATAAGTAAACGCCCGGAATGCACCAATTGAAGCTTTACGAAGAAAAACATCTTGTATTACATCAGCACGTTTTATCTTAACACGCTGAAGCTTTAGCCTTAAATCACCATTGAACCCTAAATAGCAAAAGACCACAACAAATATAATTGATACGCTTTTAAATGTAATGTTTCTATTCTTTAAAAACCTATGTTCCATCAGTGGTTTCTTAGGTACTAAAACTTTACTAAAATATCTAATATAGAAGAACATTATAAAAACTATCGATATAATCAGTGAATATAACCATATATGATGCTCAATAGCGATAGTATGTAAAATAGCCGTCGTATCATCAGAAAAAAAACTAAATAAATTTAGGTCAAAGTGATTATGAAACTGCTTCCAATATTCTATATGCACTCCATTTAAAAACACTACCAGAAAAGTATAAATCCCCGTTAATATTAGTCTGGTCTTTCTTGCATAATTACTTTCCGGAGTAATATTAATTATGCAAGAAGGTATTGTTATAAAAATTAATAAGATAAATATAGCAATAGTTGCAACATGAATGTCAAATAAAGCTCCTATTGATAAAGAAAATAATATATCTTCAATGCTTGAGTTTTCTGCTATATACTCCCATAAAACTGAAATATATAAAATTCTTCCTATACTAAGCAATACAAAAACATAGAGCCAAATCTTTAGGTCTTGAATATAATTGAATATAAAACGATTCCAACTTTTCATATGTTTCTCTATCAATTGATATACATGCATTTTATACATGTTTTTTAAATATGGCAATATTATCACATAATGCACTAGCTACTTCATATCATCGATATTTATTATTCCTTTCTAGTCTTATAATATGTTATTATTGTACAATGTTTCTGAATGATTACATTTTCCCACTTGTACTATTGACAACAAATCCTCCTTTTATTATTGCATTTATAGCTTTTGGGTATCTCAATTTAAACCCCAACATGTTTAAAGAGGTCCAATTGCTTATTCTCTTAGCAATAATAATTAATTTTTTTTTAAAGCACTTTTTTCAAATTCCACCACTACCAGATCACACTGGATGGAGCTTCCCAAGTGGGCATACTCATACAGCAGCTGTTCTATGGTTAAGTTTATCTTTTTATCTCAGGAAACCTTGGTTAATATTCTCCGTGATTATTCTACTTGGCACCATCCCCTTCGCACTAGCCGCTTATCAACATCACCATCTTTTTGATGCCTTTGCAGCTTTTCCATATTCCTTTTGCACTTTAGGTATATTTTATTCCATTCAAAGAATATTTGATAAAATTAATTTTCTTACAAAAACTATTGTATTAAGTCTTGTGCTATTAGTGGTTAATTTCTTCGCTAACTATATGGCATATCCGCATGTTTTATTACCTCCTTGCTTAACATATATAATATTTATTATCGGCTCAAACCTTGAAGCACTAAGCAAAACTACAATACAAAGATTACACCTAAAACAAAAAGCATTTATAAATTTAATGTGTTGGCTGGGGTTGCTAACCATTTATTTTATGTTAGGCTCAAACTACTTATCTGAATTTACAAACCACTCGCTACATATTATAGCTTACCCTCTATGCGCTATACTTGTCAGCTATATACTACCCAAATACATTAACTATATACTGAAGCTAAAGCAGGATATGTAAATATCATAATATGGATGAAATTTAATAAAAAATGTAACGTTGAGCTTGCTTCAATAGATTTGGTTTTAACATATACCCAACTATAAAAAACGCCCGAAATCATAGCTAATAGCATATACAATGCTCCCCCACTAAAATGTAATATCCCAAACAATATTGAAACACACATTATTGATAATGCTGGAGAAGTATAATTTAATAACACACGTAATAACCAGCCTCTGAAAATGGTTTCCTCTGTTATAACAGTAATTATATTTAATATCACCCACACAAATAAAATTTCTGGATACTTCAGATCAATACCTACAAACCCCAAGATCATTGCCAACATCATAACAGTAACAACTCCGTAGCTCATGATTTGCCAAGAGTTTCGTAATGCTCGGATATATGCTTTAAAATTAGATGCTTTTGGTACAATATATGCTAACAATAAAACTCCAATAATTGGTGTTTCAAAATTCAAATATAATGTGTAAGGAATTGCTTCTATAGAAAGCTGTAGTCCTGAGTACATTATTAAGTTATTAAAACCCGGCAGCATATGTAATTTTGCTAATACAATCCATGCTAAAATAAGCACACCCATACAAAAGCTAGCTAATACAGATTGTACCCGACTCATTAAAACTACACCTCCCCAAAAGGAGACTATTAATAAGACCCCTAATACCTGAAAGCAATTGGTTAAATAGCCAAAAATTAAATATGCAATTAGAGAAAACTGCCAATACACTGCCTTTTTTTTCCATACTAGCAAATATGCAAAAATCACAGCCGTGTATGCAAAATGCTCAGGGTGCTCGCAATTCAAACTTTCAAACAAAGACAGCATGGTATTCTCCTAAATTTTACTCTAACGGGTTTACTAAATGCTTAGCAATGTCTTAGTATGGGGCATGTTTAGAATACTGATCCCATTGCTGTTAACTATACAAGTTGCATACGCATCAGAAACTATAAATTTTGCATACCCCTCTTTATACATATCAAAGATCGTACCAAAAAACTCTCAAGAAGAAAACGGTGATGAGTTATTTTTTGAAATTTTAGAAATCGATAACAATAACAAAAAAGTAATCTTTAGAGTACCTCAATTCCCATCATATTGGACAACAAATAAATTAGACCAAATCAATGACTTCCTTCTCTGGAAAGGAGTCTTAAAAGAAGGTATGGAAAAAACATTAATTATTTCTCTTATCGATCAGGATTTTCCACCATGGAACAACAATGACATAATAGGAATTATAAAAGTAGAATTAACTCTAATAGATGGAAACATACAAAGTAAATGGTCAAACGAGAATGGTCCATCTGGTGGCATAATCGCAACTGCCAATGATTCTGAACATATTCAAAAATTTAAACTTTCATCTGAAAAAGCTAGCTATCACATAAATATCGGTCTCACAGAAACAAAAAAATTATCTGGGACATCTCTAAAAAAAGATGATTGGCCTACTCAATTTCCAAGGCCATATACAGGAATGTTCCTACAGTAAATTTGTATATGAGATATAATTACTCTACCTTGCTATTTACCCCTACCCACGTATAATTAACAATTACTAAGCCAGCTTTATAAAAATAACTATGTCAAATACCATAAAGAACAGATCCCCAGAAATATCCCCTTTCATACCGGCAAATAAAGAAATAGCAGAAATAACCTTTAAAGGCACAATTCTTGCAATTTTACTTGCAATGTTGCTCGCAGCAGCTAATACATATCTTGGGCTGAAAATAGGTATTACTATTACAGGAGCAATACCTGCTGCAATTATATCTATGGCATTACTTAGACTATTTAAATCATCCACTATACTCGAGAATAATATTGTCCAGACAGGTGCATCAGCAGGTGATACATTAGCTGCAGGAGCTATTTTCACTTTGCCCGCCATATTAATTGTCAAATATTGGTTAGGATTTGAATTTTGGCCTTGTTTCATCATAACATTGACTGGCGGTATTTTGGGTGTTTTGTTTTCGATTCCTTTGAGAAGAGCATTTATCCATGATCCACATTTAAAATTTCCCGAAGGCGTAGCTATTGGTAATGTTTTAAAAGCAAGCCAAGAAACCGGCTTAAACGCACAGAAAATGATCCTAGGTACAATTATCAGCGCTATCATTGCCATAGCGCAAAATGGATTAAAAATACTGGCTGATAGTGCATGGTGCTTATTTAAAGTAGGAGGCACCATTGTTGGTATTGGCACTGGTTTTGATATGGCAATTATTGGAGCCGGATATATTGTTGGCATTAACATCGGTCTTAGTATTTTGGTAGGAGCAATTCTTGCTTGGCTGATTGCATTACCAATATTTGGGTATTTACACGGGTTTGATGCTAATCTTTCTAATGTGGATATTGCGATTCAAATATGGTCTGAACATATCAGATACGTTGCTATTGGAACAATGTCTATTGGCGGTATATGGGCCCTATTTTCTCTATTGCGCCCTGTGATAATGGGAGTCAAATCTTCGATTCAGGCTTTTAGCGACAAGAAAAATACTGGCCATAAATCTATTCTTAGAACCGAACGTGATATACCTATAAACTACGTCTTTTGGGGTATCCTTATTATTCTAATATTTTCAGGATTAATTTTTAAAACAGCAATAGATGCCACTAATTTGCCATTATCAAGTGATATAGTGTATACCATATTAGGATTAAATATAATTTTTCTAATAACTATCGGACTTGTCCTCTCGGCTATTTGCTGCTATTTAGCAGGTCTTGTTGGTTCAAGTAGTAATCCTATGTCAGGACTGCTTATATCAGGGATTTTAATTATTGCCTTAATTTTGCTACCAATTTTTTCCCTGCAAATTTCTTTTGATGATCCAGAGAATGTAAAACGTGCTGTAGGACTTACTATAGTGATAATAGCTATTATAGGGTGCGCAACAGCAATTGCCCAAGATAATATGCAAGATTTAAAAGCTGGCCAAATTGTAGGGGCAACCCCTTGGAAACAGCAAATCATGTTACTGGTGGGTGTCTTATCTGCAGCATTAGTAATACCTCCAACCTTAGATCTACTTTTTAATGCATACGGTATTGGAGGCATCTTCCCTAGAGAAGGAATGGATCCTGATCAAATACTTGGAGCCCCACAAGCTGCATTAATGGCATCAGTCGCCACAGGTGTATACGGTTTAAATTTACCCTGGACCAAAATTTTTGTTGGAATGCTGATTGGAATAGCGGTCATTATGGTAGATAAATTTTTACAACACCGTTCAGGAAGAAAACTGCCAGTGCTAGCCGTTGGAATAGGGCTTTATTTGCCTATAGCTGCCTCTTTGCCTCTTGTGTTAGGTAGCATTTTATCTTTTGTAGTCAACTCCAAACTAAATAAACACACCACAAAACAAAGCAATAATGAAATTAAAGAACAGTCTCAGCAGATAGGAATATCTATTGCATCCGGATTTGTGTGTGGTGGCTCTATTATGGGAATCATTCTAGCCATTCCAGCTGTTATATATCAATCAACTGATACACTAAGAATTGTAAGTACGCAGTTCCAAACTACATCAGAGATATTAATGATAATCACATTACTCGGAACTGCGTATTGGTTTTATAATACAGTCATTTCCTATTTTAATTCTCATGACAATCATTCTGCATGAGTAATCAATACTAAGGGATACCTAAATGACTATATATATTGGTAATTTACACTCTATAGATACCGCCAACATGGGTTGTACTAAAATAATGCATGAGTTTTGTTCGTAAAGTTCCTCTACTAACCCCTAAAACCTTCGCAGCTTTAGACTGATTACCTCTTGTATATCGCATTATACTTTCATACATAGCAGCTTCTACTTCATCCAAAACTACGTTTGGTAAATTGCTAGCTTGTGCAGAATCCATAGATTGAAAATATTTATCTATAGCAGATAAAACATTCTCTCTAAGACTCTGTTGTGTATTACTTAGTTCATTTGATACTAAGTTATTTAAATGTTGTTCCATTTTAATCTCCAATGTTTTAATATAAACCCCAGGCATATTTTTGCCCTAATTGAACACATATTATGCCATGCAATTGGTATTATATCAACCAGTTTAGATGTTTTTTTGCCTGCTAGCTCTTTTTTTGGTTTAAAAATTTATACGAAGCATACATCTTGCATGTAAGGTATTGAATTTAATGGAAAATACATTAAAATAATGTGTAGATAACAGACTTTAGTTTATAATCAAAATGTTACCGTTTGTTAGAATACTAATCTAAAAGTGATTCTGTGTGGTGATCTTTATCTTGTGTCGCTTTTTTAGCATCATGTTCATGATGTTCCCAATCCACCTTATGTACTTTATGAGGAGCAACTAGCTGCTCCTCTCCACGATAGTGAGTAAACGCAACATCAAAAACGGAGTCTTTAGCTACCACTCTAATATCGTTCCACAAATCCGTCTCAGCACTGGCAGCACGTTCCCCTTTATAATAAGTAGTAACTCTCATAATATAGTTATGTTTCAAACAAAAATGTTTATTCGTGTTTGGCTTAATATCAGCAACTCTGTGTAACTTGCAGGTATGCTCATCCTGGGTATGCAATCTAAGTAAATACGGCGAGCCATTATCTATGTTTACTTGAGCAGACGAATATGGACATTTAGATTTCGAAAATGCACTCATCACGAATAATAGCAATATAACTAAAGCTGTAGTATTTCTCACAACAATCACTCCTTTGCAAACCTGCGCCTATGGCACTACTTATATCGAATTATATCATAAAAATCCTCATATAGGGCTTCGTAATGATATTTTATATACTGCACAAACTCAGATCTAATCGCTTTATGAGAAAACCCATCTTTTTTAAAATATTGCCACAAAAATCTAGCGTGCTTTTTACAAAGGTATTGTTCAAATTCTAACTCTATTGCCTTATGCTTGTCTTGAGAACCAAGATAATCACACAACTGCTGATATATTTCAGTTGCTTGATTCTGCTTAATATCAACAGCCTCCTCATAATCTTTATATTTCTTACTATCAATTGACTTAATATCAGCAATATCATTTACTTTATAATCTTTTAACAATGCACTCATTAGATAAGCTGCCCTATTTTTTATCTTATTTGTTTTGAAACTATTTGATCGTAAAATAACCCCCATCTTTTCTTTTATATAAATCTCATCATAAGCTTTCTCTATTTTTTGTATTTGAATGGTTGTTAATCCCCAGTCATCCATTAACTGTGAGTATAAAGTTTTTTTCTTCTCTACCATTATGTTAGGTGCTTTTTTATCAATTTTAAAACGTATCGAACTTACTTTACGTTGCTCTCTACGCATCTCTGGAACTACTGTTAAGTCAGAGTATTTATTTACTTCTTCGACCGCCTTGTCAATTATTCGCCTTTTAAAGTCCCTAAAAACTTTATACTTATCCTCTCCAACACCCATTAATTTTCTAAAAATATCTATTGAAAACCAACCTGAATAAGGTAAATTTTGATAACGATTACAGTTTTCATATAAGGCCAATGCATAAGATGATTTAAATTTTGCCTGTATAGACAAATCGACTCTGCCATACATACTAGGAGTATATAACAATTTTTTTAGATGTGAACTATAAGAGTAAGTACATAAAGCCCCCTGTATGCTTACACTTGCCAACATAGAGCTTGCCGTCCAGGTATCTTTTGCATTACTTTCCACATTTAACAAATTCCATTCTATTATTGTGGACAGTAATTTCTTTAAAGATGTTTTTATTAACTTATGATCATTGCTATCGTAATCAATCAAATTACATAGATGTCTAATTTCTATAACATGCTCATCTTTGGCCAATAACTCATCATAGGCATTATACAAAAGAGCATTGCTTATTTTCCTTTGAACAAGGCTCAAAGGATTGGAGCATTGAATTGAACCAACATGTTTCTTTAGCTCATATTTTTTTTTGTTATTTAAGCTATTAATCAGCATTTTATGCCTTATTTTTTGTTAAGAAAATAATGAAAATATTACTAATCATCGTTTCCTGCAAACGTCACAAATATAAATTTCATTTTTAGAGGTGTTCACATACTCACCTGCATGCTCTATAATTGTGATGCGTTCATGTATCATGTAACCGACACACTTTCTCCTGTATTAGTCCTAAAAATATCCTGAATATGACTCACTCTCTCCTGTAACTGTCTCATTCGATCCTGTAAATGTCACCTAAAACAATAAATTAAATAATAAAAACAATACGATATAAAAATTAAACATAATAAACATATATTAAATATACAAACATGTTTCCAACATTAATGTAAATGTTTATACCAGTTAGTTATTTTTTAATCTGAAGTATATTTATCATAAGTAAATCATAACATCAACTTAAATATAAGTTAAACTTAAGCATAACTTATGATATAAATATGTTTTAAAATTGGGGATTATTTATGACACACATAATAGCTGCTGCAACAAACAAGGGAGGAGATGGCAAAACAAAAACAAGCATTCTTCTTGCTGAGTATTTTACTATTGTAAAAAATAAAAGAGTGTTAGCTGTAGATTTAGATCCACAATGCAATTTTTCTCATCGTTTTTTGGAAATGGAAATTGATCCTATTGAGCCTCAGGGTAAAACACCTCCAATTCATGACGATTATAATGCTGAAGGTAACCTCAATGATCAATGGGATGGGCGGAGCAGTATTGCTGATATATTTTATGGTGACTCGGTCATACCTTACTCTACTCATATCGATTTGTTAGATATTGCACCAGGGCATGAAATGAAATTATTAGAAGCTGAAGCTGTTAGAAAAACGGAGGTTAAAAGTAAGGTGCATGAGCAAATGCATTTATTTGTAAATGATCCTGCTCTGCAAGAAGAATATGAAGTGGTTTTAATAGATACAGCTCCCTCTAAGGGACCATTAACGGTTAGTGCTATCAAGGCTGCTTCACATGTTATTATTCCTTCCCAAATGGAACAAAATTCCATACAAGGCATCTATGGGATGCTGCAGCTATGGAAACAAGAAGCTTTGCAAAGAGATAACTTGCGTCCTTTAGAGTTAATAGGGATATTGCCTAACAAAATTAGAGATGTTAATTTGCATAGAGATCTTTTGAATGAGTTGAAAGATGCGGAGTTTGTTGGTGAATATGTTATGAAGAACTATTTAAAATTAAGATCTATATATGCGGAGGTGGATGCTGATGATGCTAGTCCGAGGTCAATATTTAATTTACCCGATAGTAATAAGGCGAAGCAAGAAGCGGTAGCTGTGTGTGAATATATTTATAAGAAGGTATTTAAAGATGTCTAAAAGAAAAAAATTTGGTATTTCAAAACAATTAAGTGAAAGTTTAAGTCAAACTGTACAAGTGGCCCGTCAAAACGCTGGGGCTCTTAGATATGAAATTGTTCCACTAAACAGAATAGAGTTAGATCCTGATAATCCTCGCCAATTACATTTGCAAAAAATAGATATTGTTACCGGTTTAAACAAAAGCGATACACAATATGCTGAAAAAAAGCGTGAGCTTGAAGATTTAGAAACACTAAAACATTCGATTTTAAAACAAGGAGTTATCAACCCTGTTTGGATTTACAAACAAGGCGAAGATTATAGAGTAATGATGGGTGAGCGTAGGGTTCTTGCGTCAATATTAGCGGGTAAAAAGAACATTCCTGCGAGAATGCTGGACTCTAATCCCTCGGAAACAGATCTACGTTTGCTCCAATGGATTGAGAATATCGAAAGGACAGATCTTTCATTATGGGAAAGGATTATAAATATAGAATTAATCCTTGAGACGGTTCAAAATGATAGTGAATCAAAACCCATCAATGCTTCTTATCTCAAGGGGTTGCTAGGTTGTTCATTGCCACACGCAATGAACTACTTAGCAGTTGTGCAGAGTCCACCAATTATAAAGAATGCTATAAAAGGTGGTTATATCAATAACTTAGAGAAAGCGGCATTATTGGCTAATATTGAAGATAAATCTTTGTTTGTGGAAATTTTTGAAGATTGTAAGCAGGGAACGTCACTAAAAAAGTTACAACAAATTGTCAGGTCTCATAGAAAGAATGAACCAACGTTGCATATGGTTCATTCCTCAAATACGAAAAAAGAACATAAATCTAGCAGAATAGATTTAGGGCACACAATGGATGGTAAGGCGATTAAGTATATTATTGATAAGGTGCTTCAAGATCCCAACTATACAATTTATAGAGGTAAATTTAATCAATGTAATTGGAATGATAATGCAAGCGTTTCAGATGCTTTTAAACAATTGCTGAAGCTTATTGAGAACAGCAATGGAAAATAAGACTAGAACTACAGTTAGACTTCCTCTTGGAGTGCGCAATGAAATGCTCCAAAAGATTATTGAAATGGGATATGGGTTTAGGGGAAAAAGCAAATGGATAACTGAGGCAATAGAATCTCTGTTATCTTTACAGGATTTTGAAGAGTACGTGGTTATTGCCGATCAAATGACCTTGCTAACAGAAACAGAAGCGCTCTATATTCCTATTGGTGTTAAAGATAGCTTATCCCGATCAATAGTAAAGGTTAGAAAAAGATACCCTGAACTAGAAGGTGTTCAGAGCTGTATTATTCGATCCAGCATTATCCAGCGTCTTCTCAGAACGTAAAAAAGGTTAAGTCACTTAACCTAATCTAACATATTGATTTAAATGACATTTGCAAAAGGTGATTAAATATAAGTGTGACATGTGCAGGATATTATGGGGAGGTAATTTGTTTCACGTAGAACACCGATATGTAGATACTTAATGTGGAATTCTACATATTTCCTTTGCAAGATAGCTAATTGCTCCTGCATAGTATATTGATCTATTATATTTCATAATAGTTTTAAAATTGTTAAACACTAGAAAATATGGTCCTCCGTCAGGGTAAATTAGTGATGCTTGTATTGGTTGTTCATATATTTTAACCTTATTTACAGGAATGACCTCTTTGTTTTGCCAATAATCTAATGTTAGGTTGGTCTCGAGGCCCAGGTTCTGTTGGGGAATTTCACTGTTTACTTTCACTTCATATGACCATGGCTCATTTTCTCGCCACCCATTTTTGTGTATATAATTTGCTATAGATGCAAATACATCTCCTTTCGTTTTCCATATGTCTTTTTGCCCATCACCATCGTAATCAACAGCATAGTTTATCCAGCTTGATGGGAGGAATTGAGATTGTCCGGATGCTCCTGCCCATTCACCTACGTAGTCTTCAACGGCTATATGCCCATCGTTTACAATGCCAAGTGCGACCAAAAGCTCCTTTCTAAAAAATTTGGTTCTTTTACCATAAAATGCTAGTGTTGATAGTGATCGTATGACATTAAAGCTGCCCATAAAATGGCCATAGCTTGTTTCCATGCCCCAAATCGCAGTAATTATGCATGGATTTACTTTGAAGTCGGCAGCAACTTGGTGAAGCAGGGTTTTATTTTTTTTGTATGCTTTTTTCCCTATTTTAATACGATAGGGATCAACTCGAGTTGATCTATACTGTTTGAAGGTTAATCTTTTTTCTGGTTGAGTTGTTGCAAGACGCATTAGTCTACGATCGGGAAGTAAATTTTTATATATTTCATCGAATAAACTTTCATCTACTCCGTTAGCTATGGCTTCTGGTCTTAAGTCATTTATCCAATTTTGCCAGTTAGAAGCAAAAGCGGAGTTAGGTAAAATATAGGAAAAAATAATTAGAGCTGCATACAGCATATTTTTTTTATACATAATATAATCCTGTAGATGTCACATACTTTTATATTAAGCAATATTTATGCCAGGATTAGTTTTACTGGGGGAAGGTTTGCTCTCTATTTGTTCTCTTTGAAATAAACTTAATTGCTAAGCTTGTTTGACGAGGGATTGTACGACATTTTCCATTTTAGTAAATCTTGAACCTTTTATTAAAATGGAGATATCGCTTTGAAGTGCTGGGGCTATATGGTTTATTAATTCACTCTGAGAGTTGTAGTGGTGCCCATTAATCCCAAAGGCTTTGCTAGTAAGATTGCTAAATTTTCCGACAGTATGAACTTCATCAATACCAAGTTTTTTAGCTAAGAGGCCCATATTCTTATGGTGCATATCTGAATGCGTGCCCAGTTCACCCATATCGCCGAAGATGAACCATTTTTTACCAGGCAAAGTGGAAAAGTAGTTGAGTGATGCAATCACAGCATTTGGAGCGGCATTATATGTGTCGTCAATAATGCATGAACTATTTATGCCAGTTAGCTTTACTAATCTACCAGGAATGGGAGACATTTTTTTTAAACCAGATTGTATTGCAGAAATTGAAACAAGATCTATTGTTGCGCTGATTGCTCCTAGTGCATTTGTAACGTTGTGTGTTCCTGGTAATGGTAGATGAACTGCAATATTACCTTTTGGGGTGATTGCGGTAAAATTGGTGAAATCTCTTTTGGGTTGTATATTTGAAGCTTTAATATCACCGGTGTTTTGGCTGAACGTTCTCACTTTTAAAGCAGAGATCCCGTTGGTTATTTGTTCTAAAATACTTTGATTATCAGCATTGATTATAGCAATGCCATTGTCCATTTTTTCAAAAATCTCGGATTTTGTTTTGATGATTGTATCTAAATCTCCAAATTCAGCAATATGGGCTTCGGAGATATTATTAATTATTGCAATGGATGGCTTCACTATTTGAGAGTTATATAATATTTCTCCAGCATGATTGGCGCCAAGCTCCACAACAGCGTAATCGTAAGTATTATCTAATCTGGAGAGTGTAAGTGGAGCGCCAATATGGTTGTTATAATTTCCTTTAGTATATAAAACTCTACCTGATTCATTGAGAATAGCGGCAATCATTTCCTTGACGGTTGTTTTACCGGTTGAACCTGTTATAGCAATTACATCTCCTTGAAATTGTCGTCGGCACATTTTCGCTATAGATGCTAATGCATCAATTGTATTGTTAACTTTTATCGTGGGAATATTTGTGTCGGTGTCTTTAGAAACAATTGCGGCGATGGCGCCATTGTTTTTTGCTGATTGGATAAAATTATGCCCGTCAAAATTCTCCCCCTGTATAGCAACAAATAAGTCTTGTGGTTCTATTGCACGCGAGTCAATTTTAATTTTTTTTATAGGAAAATTTTTTGGTATTGTTTTATTTAGTAGGAGTTGGGATATTTGCTCTAGAAACATAGTATGTAAATACTACATGTAAGCATGAAAGAATACAATTGTTAGAGCAACAACGGTAGAAGTTTGAAAATTACCTTAAAAACAAAAGGACAGCAAAACTGCCCTTTTATCAAATAGAATATAATCTAAGAGGCAATAGCTTGCTCTGAAGAAGCTGTTAAAGGCTTTACGGTATATTTGTGGTACAAACCGCCAACTTGGGTTGTTCCAAAATATTGTTTTAATTTAGTGCGTAACGTTCCTCTTGCAACGCCTAGTACTTTAGCTGCTTGTACCTGGTTGCCTTTAGTGAATTTCATTGCTGCCTCGTACATAGCGGCTTCTACTTCCTCAATGACAAGAGTGTGTAGACCAAGAGGTCCATTATCTTTAATGCTGTTAAAATACAAATCAATAGCATCAAGAACATGTTCTCGTAGAGTAGTGTTTGAGCCAGTAGCTGTTTGTTGATGGTTTTGGTTGGTAATGTCCATATTAATATCTCCTCACAATAGACAAAGTTAAATCAAATTCTGCACCTGTATTGTACAACAGGGTGTAATGCTAGTGCAATAGGGCAGATGTCTCTATTATCTGTAAGCATTTAGCCTACAAACTATTTATTATTTTTCATTGTTTCGGCAGTAAATATAGTGCAAATTATGAATAAAGAAAATATATTTTAACTTTTTTGTTGGAGATTTTTTTATGCAAGCAAATCAAGGAATGTCATTAGGAGCAAAAACGGGCTATATGAGCAAATACTCGCCACAGCTGCTATTTCCTATTCAAAGAGATTTAAAAAGAAAAGAGATTTTAATTGAAACCCCATTGCCTTTTTATGGTGTTGATTTTTGGACAGCATACGAAATTTCTTGGCTTGATAAGTTGGGGAAGCCAAATATTGCAGTTGGTCACTTTATTTTTCCTTGTGAGTCTAAGAGCCTGATTGAATCTAAGTCATTAAAGTTATATTTGAACTCATTCAATCAAACAGTTTTTGAATCAAGAAGTGAGGTAGAGAGCATTATTCGGCAAGATTTGTCATTATCTGTAGAGAGAGCAGTAGAGGTTGATTTACTACAAATAGGTTATATCAAGGATGAAACTTTATCGGTGATGCAAGGTATCTGTTTGGATGATATACCCATAAAGGTAATAAAATATGATGTCTTTCCAGAATGTTTATCGACGTCAAATGATGTGGTTACAGAAACGCTATATTCAAATTTGCTAAAATCCAATTGTCTTGTAACCAACCAACCAGATTGGGGAAGCGTGCAGATTCAATATTCTGGAAATAAAATAGATCGTGAGAATTTGTTACGATATATAGTGTCATTTAGAGAGCATAATGAATTTCACGAACAATGCGTTGAGAAAATATTTAAAGATATTATGACGCATTGTGCACCAAGCGCTTTGTCAGTCTATGCAAAATATACTAGAAGAGGTGGACTAGACATTAGCCCTTTTCGTTCAACGGGGCGTGAATTGCCTTTTCATAGCAGGGATGTGAGACAGTAAATTATAAGTACTCGTATCCTGTACCATCAGGGTTTATTTTATATAAAACAAATGAATCTTCAGGATCTGCTTGTCTAAGAATATTTAGATCGGCAGGATTATTAACATCAATTACAGTGCTTCCTTCAAAGGTTTGTTGGTAGATTGCTCTGGTGCGAGATTGGTTCGCAACTTTCACATCAACATCACGAATGGGGGGTTGTATCATTTTTTTTGTTAAAGCATTTTGTTTGAGAGGCTTACCTATCTTTAAAGATAACTTTAATCCAACAAACCATGTATATTTTCTATGATTATCATAGCTGTTTTCAAACGTTAAGTTTAACCATGATAATATATTAAAATTAGCTCGAGCATTTGCGCCTTTTATAGTTGAAACGTTTTTTCCATGAAAGTAATATCCACCTCCGAATAAGGATAATCTTTTTACCTCAGGGATTGTTAAACCCATTTCTATGTCAGCTCCAGCTAGTGGAGTAGCTAATATATCATTTGATATGGTTGAGAGAGTTGTATGTGAATAGGAGGTTTCTTTTTGCAAAGAGATGTTTTTCCCAATAACTGTTCCGGATGATAGTGGCAAATAAAAATTGACCCGAAATTCATATGCTGAAAAGAAAAGCTCACTTCCTAAAGTAATTTGCTGTACGTATGTATTATATTTTGTTTTACGATAATCATAGTATATGTAGGTTCCAATAATATACTGAGGGTACAAATACCTCATTCCAATTCCTAAATTTATTTCTTTGCTGCTTTTGCTGTCCAGCATTCCTATAATATTAGTAAAGACCAATGAATCGGAATGTCGGATTAACGGAACCATAATATTGGTGTTATATATATTTCTTTTGTTACCAAGTTTAGCTTCCATATTAATATTCAAGTTATGCGAAGAATTATTGACAGTTGTATCAATAGATGCTGAACAATTACAAATATGGAATATGCAAAAAGTGACACATAATTTGGAAAAAATATTCATAAAACATATGTAATTAGTAAGTTACATATATTTTTAGGACAGTTACTTAAAAAAAATTGTAGGAAAAGTGTTACATTCTACTTAAGAAAGTTACTACTGACTCTCTAATCTATTGGATGCATGCTTAAATATAAGTTTATAGTTTTTTAACCCATTGAAATATAAGGATTCTAATAATCTATGGCTTGTATAATTGGATATGTGTAATACATGGCGAATGAGAAATTGGCAGGCTAGTTATTAGGATCAAATTGAAGTTTTGCGAAGATCCCGTCTAAAATATCTAGAGTTTGAAAATTAATTTTTACCACGCCTTTTCCATTGGAACAAGTTATAGTAACAGGACTGCCGATATATTCAGATAGGCGTGATTCCAAACTCTTAATATCACTATTTTGTTCGATTTTAGAGCTTTCTGAAGGAGTTAATTTTGTACGGATTGTGTGCTCTAATTGTCTGACGCTTAGTTGCTCACTTTTACACTGAGATGCTATTTTGTCGTGATATTCATTTGGAAGGCCTGCAATTATTTTTCCATGGCTCTCAGAAATACTACCCTCTATCAACATATCAATCACATCGCTTTTGAGTGTTAGGAGTCTTAAGCTGTTGGTTATTTTGGTTCTGGATTTCCCAATTGTTGCCGCCACTTCTTCATGGCTATAGTGAAATTCATCAATGAGTCGTTTGTATGCCTTTGCTTCCTCAATGGGGTTTAAATCAGATCTGTTTAAATTTTCAATCGCAGATGCAGCGGCAGCTTGCTTATCAGAATATGTGTTTATTAAGCAATAAATCTTATCTAATCCAATTTTTTGAGCTGCTCTCCACCGGCGTTCTCCAGCGATTATCTCATAAGTATTGTCTTGCGTGGAAGGTCTAACTATAACAGGCTGTAGTAATCCATTAGCTCTAATAGAACTAGCAAGTTCAACAAGTGAATCTTCGTCAAAATTTTCTCTTGGCTGGAATTTACCACGGAACAATTGATGAACGGGTATCTGTTTTAAGTTAGGTCGTAATTGCATTTCTGAAGTAGTTTAAACCAATAGAGGTTGTAATAAAACCATAAAATAAACCGATATTATTGACATTAAGCATCGCCAGTACAGATGTTGCACAAGCGATGATAAATCAACCTAATATTTAAGAATGGAAAGAAGGTAATTTGTACACAATTTATGATTTAGTAAGAAAATCTATTTCAATAATATTTGTATTACACTTTTTTTCATTGGGAGTATGAATTTTTGAATGTAATTTTTTAGGGGTGCCGCCCTGAAAAGGGAAAAATGACTCAATTATAGGTGCCTGAAATGCGTTAACGTATTGTTGATATTTACTACGAAGTTTGCAGTACACGGTGTCCCCTATATTTAAGAAAATATTTACCTTATTTATAATTTGTGTCATGGAGATGGATTTTGCTGTGTTAGTTGCAAAGGAGTACAGGAAATAGAAATCATCAATATTTCTTACAAGGAAAAAACCGTTTTCGAGATTTAATATATTTGAAGTAAGATTATCAAAATCATTAGCAAATTTAGCGTCAATGGTACGTATGTCTTTCCACCAAAATAATTCTTTGTTTTGATAAAATAGGGGTAGCGCAAGGCACATTAATTTTCTGTGTCCTAACCGTATTAATTCATCTAATAATGTGGTCTCATGAGTGAGGCATATAATCTTTTTGTCAGGGCTAATTAAAGTTAGTTGGAAATGTTCAAGATCGTGTGGTATACAAAGATCCACAAATAAGCTATGCATATCGTGCAGCAGTTTTTCTGTAATTTCGGAATTTGATTCATCGCATGTCATGGTATGTCTCACGCATGAAAGGTTATCCAGCAGCGAATTTCAGTTGCTTGAGGTTATACAATTGCTTGGAATCGGGGTTGATTTTTGGTAGATGATGAGTTGAAGGTATGCCACTGGTAATGTTTGCTTGCGATGAAATGACGGCATCATATATATCAAAACAATGTTGGCTAATTTCTTGCTCATGATTTTCTAATGGGAGAATGCGAAGCAGCGGTGAGGCGGAAACAAAAATAGATGTTAACAAATCGATATCTACTAAGAAACAATTTTTACGTACTTTGTTTGTGGCTAGAGCACTAGTTTTATTATCGACTTCATTACAAGCCTGTTGTTTTGTAATATTAACATCATATAAATCGCCAGTACCGGTTAAGAGCCATGAAGTTGATATAGATAATATGCCGCAGTAATGTAACATTGTTTCGATATTAATGTTTCTAGCACCTGATTCGTGTTGAGCGTATGTTGATGCGGGAATCATATTTTTGATAGCAAAGATTCTAGCAGAAGTGTACCCCATGGTTCTACGTGCAATTTTCAAGCGTTCACAAATCATAATCGTCTGCAAATAATTACTACTTTCCACGAGATTTTAATTTGTTTTTTTTTATATAACAAGTAATATTTTTTTGTTTTGATCTCACTCAATTAATTTTAAAAATTAGAGGATGGGTTAATTGAACATATAGGGATATTTTGTTTTGAGGTGGTTGGCTAACATCCACTTCTTTGTTTAAGGTATATTATATATCGTGAATAAATAACCAGCTAAACTTTAAAATAATAACTCTGTGTGCTAATTGACACAAAGATAAAAAAAAATCTATTTTTACTTGGTAAAACACTATTGCTAGATTATAATCATTATGTATATCAATTAGTCCGTTTAAGATAAGAGAAAGATAAAAGAATAAATAAACCATATTTTTCAGTAAGCTTGGAATGAATTTCTGGTGATAGATTGATGAATGAACTATACTGAACGTAGGGCTATCGAAATAAGGAGGCGTATTTATGGCTTTTGTTCCTAGAATTACGATAAGAAATATCCCACACTCAGATGCTTTGGAAGCATATATCAATAAAAAATCAGCGAAATTGTACACGTATTGTAGTCGCATCTTGCAATGTAGTGTTGTTGTGGATCAGTCACAAAAACATAAACATCAAGGTAAATTGTATAATGCACGCATTGATGTGACGGTTCCGGGAACTGAATTAGCTGTAACACATGCTGTTGATGAAGATGTCTATATCGCTGTGAGAGATGCTTTCAATGCGTTACGTAGACAATTGAACAGTTTTACCGCGAAACAAAGAGGAAATGTGAAGACACATGAAGCGGCATTGCATGGCGTGGTTGTAAAAATATTTTCCGATCAAGAATTTGGATTTATTGAGCACAATGGAGATGAATATTATTTTTCATCAAATAATGTTGTTAACCCAAGCTTTGAGAAGCTAGAGATAGGTATGGAAGTACAATTTATAGAGAGTATGGGCAACGAAGGTAGGCAAGCAAATAGGGTGACCTCTGGAAAGCATAGTTATTAGTAAGCTGCTTTTATGTTGATTTAGGATTGGAAAATTTTTGTTTTTTGTGCTGAGACGCGTACTTATATCAAAAAAACGACAACAGAACATATTGTGTGCAGTAAAAATATTTTTTAATGTAATTGTAGTGACAAGAAAGTACGTTCACGTTAGAATACATCTATCGAATTTGTTCATGCAGATGAAAGTTAAAAAGTAGTGTTATCACAAGAGCTGAATTCGAATTTTCACGCAACCATAGTTAACGCTAAAGATTAAGTTTCAATGATTATGAAGCATGGTGTACGTTCTTTGTTTGGTTCTTTCTCGATATATTTTAGAAAGCGTATTTATATATGTGGTGCATTAGCATTTTCTAGTGGTTTTTCCGTACTATTTTTAATGTGTACTATTCCTCTTTGGTTAAGAGATTTTGGGATTACTAAAACGGTCATAGGCTGGTTTAGTTTGACTTATCTGCCTTATGTATTAAAGATATTTTGGGCGCCATTTATGGATGTTTTTAATGTTCCTTTTTTTGGTAAAAAATTAGGACATCTGCGAGGGTGGGCTTTTGTAACGCAGGCTAGTCTATTGTTGTTTGTGCTATTGCTATCGTTTATTAATCCTCTAGATCATCTTACGCTTGTCGCGAGCGTTACGGTTATTATTGCTTTTTGCTCTGCCAGTAGGGATATAGTGACAGATGCTTATCGTGTGGAGATTTTAGATTCTGAAGAGGTAGCGCCAGGATCTGCTATTTATCTGTTGGGCTATAGAATAGGTATGCTAGTAGCAAGTGCTGGTAGTTTATTTTTGGCGGATTACCTTCCATGGAGTATGGTGTTTCATATGCTTTGTGGATTTCTATTTGTAGGGCTAATTGTCATCTTATTTATCCCAGAACCTAAAGTGGCCTATAAAGAACATAAAGGTTCTTCAGTGGGAGAGCATCTTGCGTTTGTAAAATCATTTGGTATTCGATTAATTAAAGCTACTAAAATGCCTTTGAAAGAGTTTTTTGATAGGAAAAGTTGGTTGTTGATTATTCTATTGATTCCGTTTTATAAATTAGGAGATAATTTTGTTTCTAATATGTCGAATTTTTTCTTTCTAGAAATAGGGTTTTTAAAAACTGAAATTGCAAAAACAGTTAAACTATTTGGTTTGATTGCTTCAATTATCGGAAGTTTATGGGGCGGGATAATTGTTAATCGTCTCGGTGATTTAAAGGCTATGTTTCTTAACGGGATTATACATATGCTTGCGTTTGGAGCATATGTTGTGCAGGCGTATGTAGGTGATAGTATATATATGCTTTATTTTACTATTGCCATTACACATGTTACGGCTGGAATTGTAACAACTGCAATTGTGAGTTATATATCGAATTTATGTCATCCATCCTACAGGGTTACGCAATATGCTTTTTTCTCATCAGTTAGATCATTAGATAAATGTTTAGCTTTTCCTGCTGGTATGCTTGCCGATACGTTAATGTGGAGCACCTATTTTATGATTGTGCCGTTTTTTAGTTTATCTGCGCTTATATTGATTTTGTATCTTTTAGTTAAAAAAGTACCTGTAAAAGCTGCATTACAAGATAGTATTGTTAGTCCTGATCCAAGTTTAATTGGTTCTACGAGATAATTCTAGTTTAGATAGCCTCAAAATGTATTAGCGATGTGTACAGTGAACAGAGCAGATGCACGTTGCACGCACAACCGTTTATTAGTTAAAGAAACAATCTTTGAATGCAGTAACTAATTTACAAGCCATATATAAATTTATATATTTATTGTAAAATGCTAACTAAAGACAACGATTTATTATTTTTATATATAGATAAGGCGCAATCTACGGTTCAGGCTGTATGCGAGGATTATTTATGAAAGACCAGTTAGCAGATGGTATTATCTATACAACCCATAGTATTGAAGCATCTGAAAGCCAGTATATGCTAATGAAGTCTAAGTTATTAAAGTGTATTTTAGACTATGTTACTTACACTGAGATTTCTGAAGTTGAGATGTTACGGATTTTGCCTATTAATATGGAGCAATTAACACACATTATGAATAGTAATTTAAGTGAATTCAGTTTAGAGCTCTTGGTAGAAATATTGTTTGAATTAGGATTTGATGTAAAGTTTTCACTCGATGACTTTGTGATAAAATTTCCTAGCTCGACGAGTTGAATTACCAATAATAGTAATTATATTAAGTGAATACTTCCACTAGATAATTTTTGTTTTAATTTTTGTTTGTGCTAGTATGATGTCTATCGCCAAACAGAGGCATCTCGAATAGAAAGGAGGTGTTTTTTTGAACTGGTCGAGCAATGTAGAATCTTAATAAGGACAGTATGTGTAGATATTTCACCGGATTATGTTTAATAATTTTTTTATCTGTTGCCAGTAGTAATAATTATACCCATTCAATTGTGAGGATCTATACGACTAGCAATGCGTACAATTATAAGTCTCCATGGGCTTCTCCTCAGCAATATGAACAGACAGGCACAGGATTTATTATTAGTGGGAATCGTATAATAACAAATGCTCATGTTATTTCTGATAGTGTATATATCGAAGTTAGAAGAACAGATGATGTTACTCCCTACCAATCAGAGGTACTAATGGTGGATCATGATTGCGATCTTGCAATTTTGAAAGTGCATAACAAAAAGTTTTTTGCAAAAGCAGTTCCGTTACAATTTGGCTCTAAGTTTGGAGTGGGAGAGAGAGTAAGTGTTCATGGATTTCCTATTGGTGGTGATGAAATTTCTCTTACAGAAGGGGTTGTCTCACGGATAGAAATGCAAGAATATCTTCATAGCGGACAGCACCTACTGTTGGCACAGATTGATGCGGCAATTAATCCAGGCAATAGCGGAGGGCCTGTGATTAGCGATGGCAAAGTAGTTGGTGTTGCAACTCAGGGATATTCATTTGGGCAAAATATAGGGTATATGATTCCTCTGCAAGTATTAAAACATTTTCTGCAAGATGCTAACGCTAGTAAATATAAAGGTTTTCCTAATATTGGTATAAGTGTGCAAACGATGGAAAATGAAACTTTGAGAGAATTATATAAATTAAATAATAATCAAGCAGGGATATTGGTAAATAAGATTAGTAGAGAGTTTGATAAAATAGCAAGCTTAAAAACGGATGATGTGATTCTATCAATTGACGGAGTTAATATTAGTAATAATGGCACTGTCCTGTTAGAAAATAACCTGAGAGTAAGGGCAGACTATTTGATTTCAAGAGCTTATATTGGAGATAAGCTGAAATTAGATATTATGAGGAATGGACAAAAACAAACTATTAATGTTCCATTAAAGTTTGGATCAAATCTACATAGATTAGTACATAGTATTAAGTATGAAGTTTCCCCAACATATTATTTACATGGAGGGTTGGTATTTCAACCTTTAACAGTAAACTATTTACAGTCATTTGGAGGAAGGGAAAAATGGGGTTTTAGTGCACCACCGCAATTAACTCATTACTTCATGGTTGATGAAGAGAAGGAAAAACGATTGGAGATAGTAGTTTTAAACAAAGTATTGCCTGATCAAGCTAATTTAGGATATCAGTATGTTCGAGACCAAGTCATAACTAAAGTTAATGGAAAAGCGGTATTGTCTATGCGAGATTTAATTAATAAGATTGAATCGAATAAAGGAAAATATTTAATTTTTGAAACAGAAGATAACAGTAAAATTGTTTTAGATGCAAAACAAGTTATTGCACGTGAACAGGCAATTATGAAAAGATTTAATATTGTAGCAGCACGATCAAAAGACTTAGAGTAAAAGCGTATAACCTTCTAGTTATTATTGTTTTTCTTGGCAAGGATGAGAGCGGTATCTCGATCAACAATGGTTGTTATACATAAATCAGACCAGACATTAATAGCAGACTCTAGCATATCTAAAAAAATATAGATTGGTAAAATTAACGTCATAATATCTAGTGATACATTTAGCGATACGAGAAAACTTGTTGCCATAAAATAACATCCCATTGGGATGCTGGCATTGCCGATTGCAGCTATAATTGCAAAACAAAAGGCTCCAGCAATACTACTATTAGTGAGGTAAATGCCATTGGATTGAATTACGAATAACACGGTTATTAAAATGAATGCAGCACACGCATTCATGTTTATTGTCGCGCACAAAGGGATGGTAAATTTGGCAACTTTAGGGGATATATTTAAATCGTTAATAGTACATTTTATTGACGCGGGGAGCGCTGCACTTCCTGATTTAGTAAAAAAAGCAATTGCTAAGGCGGGATATACGGCTTTATAGACAGCTTTAGATGAAAGGCCTTTACCATACAATAATAAGGGCAAGACTATTGTTGCTTGCAGAATGTTTGCTGTTATTATACATAAAGCGTAGGTTAAAATGGGAGTTATATTGGATTCTATTTTAAAATTTTGTAATGCGACTGCTAAAAAAGACCAAATAGCGAGAGGTAATAAATATATTATGGCTTCAGTTATTTTCATAAATAATCCAAACAAATGGTCAGTAGTATTATGGAAAAACATTTTTTGTTCTTTGGTTAAATACAAAATAGAAATACCAGTAGTGATTGCGATGAGTATGACCGATAACAAATTGAATTCTAAGAATGGGGAGATTATATTATTTGGTATAGCATTAAGTAGATAAGATGTATACTGAGCATGAAAATCTATATTTGTATTTGGAGAGAGTGTAACGGCCTCTGTGCTAGATGGGTTTATTAGTAAAAAACAACCTAGAGCAATTAACGTTGCTATTGTCGTTGTTATTACGGTATAGAATAAGGTTTTTTTTCCAAGCATTTTAAAATCAGCAATGCTCTCCATTTTTGAAAATGCAGATAATATTGAGAAAAATAAAATTGGTAAGCAAATAAATTTAAATAGTTTGATAAATGAAACGGTAGCAATATTGGCTAGATCTATTAGAATGGGGATCTCTAGCCAGCCAGTTATTATCCCTATAGATGCTCCTATCAGCAGTTGGAAATTTTT
>PVBE012026063.1_pt1 | contig 26404 bp, 22 predicted proteins | sample 1631181 | NCBI WGS metagenome assembly PVBE01 (sample SAMN08397723, study PRJNA350692) | Marine metagenome, whole genome shotgun sequencing project. | isolation source: water | place: Pacific Ocean | collected 2012-04 | reverse complement strand
TTGCCTTCGATCCATTCCTTCGGGGCCCTGAAGCAACGCCTGGGGCAAGCGGGTCTGGCGGTGGAAGACTGCCATACGGTGGCCATCACCCATTCCCATCCCGATCATTTTGGTGGCGCCCATCGGGTGCTCGCGAAATCGGGTGGTAGATTGATCGCCCACCATCGCTTCAGCCTGGGCATGGCGGGGGGATCCGAGCCCGAGGTTTGTGTCGACGACCTCCGGGCCCATGAGGACGCCGAAGCGGAAGGAGAGGCGGAGGCGGCAAGGGCTCGGGCCCGCGAGCCCTTTACACCCGCCCGCCCGAATTTTGGCGGTTCGACACCCTGGGGCGGAGAGAGGCCACGCCCCCCGTTTCGCATGCGCATGCGCTGGCGCATGCTTCAGTGGGTTGGCAAGTCGATGCGATTTCCCACGATCACGAATCCCGCCCTCGGCGGGGATGTCATTCGGCTGGGGGGGCGCGAATTTTTCGTCGTCCATACTCCCGGCCATACCGAGGATCATATCTGCCTCCACGATCCCGACGGTGAGATCTTCCTCGCCGGCGATCACGTTCTTCCCAGCATCACGCCCCATATTTCCGGGCTTTCCCGCAGCGCCGATCCCCTCAAGGCCTTCTTCGATTCCCTGGACCGCGCAGCGGAACTCGAATTTGTCAGCCAGGTTTTACCCGCTCACGGCCATCCCTTCGACGATCTGAAAGCCCGCTGTCAGGCCATCAAGCTTCACCACGAGGAGCGACTGGCGAAGGTCAAGTCGATTGCCGAGGAGATCGGTCCCTCCGGCGTCGAGGCGTTCATGCGCGAACTCTTCAAGCCGCGCAGTTGGGGGGGCATGGCGGCGAGTGAAACCTACGCCCATCTGGAGCATCTGCGGCTTCAAGGGGATGCCGAGAGCTATACCGACGAACGCGGGCAGCTCGTCTACGAGTTCTGAGCCCTTCGCTCGGCCCGATCAGGCCAGGGTGCCCCCGTCCACGCGAATGTTTTCGCCATTGATATGCGCGGCGTCCTCCGAGGCCAGGAAGGCCACAACGGCTGCGGCAACCTCGGGGCCGCGGAAGGTATCCAGGGGCATGATGCGTTGCAGTAATTCCGCATCGCCTCCCTCGGGCAATTCGAATTGAGCATGCATGGCGGTCTTGACGGCGCCCGGGCAGACGGCATTGGATCGAACGCCCCGCTTCCCAAATTCAACGGCCAGGGTCGAGGTCAACGCCAGCACGCCCCCCTTCGAAGCCGAGTACGCCGCCGTCCAGGGATGGCCGGCGAGGCCGGCCGTCGAGGCCATGTTCACGATATTTCCGCCCCCCCCCTCCAGCAGGGCTGGCAGGGCGGCCTGACACATCAGGAAAGTCCCCGTCAGATTCACCGCGAGAATCCGATGCCACTTTTCCAGGTCGAGGTCGAGGGTATTGTCGAAGTGCAGGATCCCCGCGATGTTGCAAAGACTATCCAGTTGGCCGTATTCGATCACGGCCGCATCGACAGCGTTCTTCACTGCGCCGGGATCGCTGACGTCGACCGCCAGGGCGATCGCCTTCGCTCCCGATTCCCGAATCTCCTTCGCGGTATTTTCGACCGCTTCCTCGTTGACATCGACGCAAACCACCCGACCGGACTCCGAGGCGATCCGAACCGCGGTTGCTCTGCCGATACCCGCGGCCGCACCGGTGACCAAGGCGACTCTATCCTCGAATCGTTGCATGTCATGATTCCTTTTGGGTTTCCACTATTGAAAAGGTAATTGGGGTGGTGAAAAACTAACCGGGGCGGTCTGCGAAAAAGGGAGTGGGTAATTCGCTGGGGCGGGTTGCTCCAGAAAATTCTCCGACTCGCAGTCGGGGAGGTATTCAATTGGGAGTAAATTTTTTCAGCTTGCGTTGAAGGCTCTGGCGGTGGAGACCCAGGCGCCGCGCCGCCTGGCTGATATTGCCGTCGCATTCCGCCAACACGTACTCGATGTATTCGCGTTCGTGCCGATAGAGGCTCTGGAATTCGTCGGGGATCGGGACGCTCTCGTCGTCTTCCGGATCCTGGAAGGCTCGCTCCAATTCGTCCGCGTCGACCGGTTTTGTGAGGTAGGAACTGGCACCGAGTTTCGTGGCCTTGACGGCCGTTGCGATGCTTCCATAGCCCGTGAGCACGACCGCGACGATTTCGGGGCAGCGCTCTTTGAGGGTGACGATCACGTCGAGCCCACTATCCTGCTGAATCCGCAGATCGACGACCGCGTAGTCGTGATCGAGAGAAGGGAATTCTCGAACGGCCTGCAGACTGTTCAGCCAGTCGACTCGATAACCGCGATCCCGGAACTCCGCTGCCAGGGTGTCGGCGAAGCGTTGATCATCTTCGACGATCAAGAGGCTCTTCAGTTCTCCGCTCTTGTCCAAGCTCCCCTCCCCGATCCATCTGAAGTCAAGTTCGAATCTGATTTTCCGGGTTTGCGGATTCTACGGGAGTCGCCCTCGGAAGGGAGATCCGCACCGTGGCTCCTCCCTCGGGTCTGTCCTCGAGGATGAGTTCCGCTCCAATCGCCTCCGTGAGGCTATGAACATAATACAGCCCCAGGCCCACTCCGTCCGGCTTCGTCGTGACGAAGGGTTCCCCTAGATGAGATCGTACCATGGCGGGCCAGCCGACCCCCCGATCCGATACGGTGAGGTCGATGCGCTCGAGCCGATCCCGGATCTCGATATCGACTTCGGCCTCCTCCCCAGCGGACTGGATGGCATTGTCGATGAGATTGATGAGTCCCTGGGAGAAGGCGACGGGGGGAACGACGACGCGATGGGGGCCCCGACCCAGGGCCTGGTTGCGAATTGAAACATTCGGATGATCGTTGGCAATTCCCCGGCACACCCGATCCACGAGTTCATCGAGGTCGCTGACCTGCAGACTGAGTCTTTCCGGGTCGAGTTGAGAGCCCGCCATGTGGCGTAGAACCTCACCGCAGCGATCCAATTCCTCACGCGCCGTGATCAGGTCCGGGTTTTCACGTAGGCCATGGGCACGGGCCAGCCGCGCCAGGCGAAGCTGCGCGGTATTGAGGGGGGTCGCCAACTCGTGGGAGAGGCCAGCGGCCAGCGCGCCCACCGCGCGCAGGCGATCGATGCGCGTCTTTCGTTCCCGGGCGACTGCAAGCTGGGATTGCAGGGCCCCCAGGGTATTCGAAAGCCAGGCGGTCAGGATCCAGAAGACGAGTGCGATCAGGAATTGCGCGGGGAAGAGGATCCTGGCGGGGAGCAGGGTGGCTTCGAGGCCCGGCGGGATTTTTGAATTGAGTTGGATCGCGATCACACAGACGAGCAGGATCGCGAAAAAGAAGACGCCCCGTCGCACCTCGAGGAGAATTGCGCCGAGCACCGAGTGGACGAAGAGAATCGGGATCAGGGGATTCCAGGCTCCGCCCGAGAGGGCCAGCAGAGTCGAAAGGGCCGCGATGTCAGCGCAGAGTTGAATCAGGACCGGGGGGCCCGGGAGCGCCCATTCGCGCTGCAGCGCCAGCCACGTCAGCGAATTCCAGGCGATCAAGAGGAGGATGACCCCGGCAAAGGTCGGAAGCAATTCCAGGTCCATCATCTCGAATGCCAGGGCCGGAACGATGGAAATCAGTTGGGCGGCGATGGCCAGCCAGCGCAACCTCACCAGCCAGATGAGCTTGGTGGTGACCTCGGCCGGATCCGTGCTGACGGGTGGCGAAAAAAAGGAACGAGTGCTCTGCCACATGAGTTAGATCCGACCTCCCCCATCGACCCCGATGCACTGTCCGGTCATGTACCTGCACCGATCGGAAACGATGTAGCGGATCGTATCGGCGATATCTTCCGGTTGACATACGCGCCCGAAGGGCATCATCGCGTCGAGTTTCCGGATGTCGTCTATGCCCGCGTTGGCCCTGACGAGTCTTTGTCCCATTTCTGTGTCGACAAGACCCGGCGCCACGACATTCACGCGGATGCCATGGGCTCTTTCCTCTCCGACCAGGGTCATGGCGAGGGCTTCCATCGCGGCCTTGGCCATATTATAGGGCGCGCCCTTCGCAGCCATATGCTGGGTCGCGGTGCTGGAGACCATGATCACATCCCCGCGCTCCTGCTCCCGCATGCCGGGCAGGGCCGCCTTGCAGAGTTGGTGGGGGCCGATGGCATGAACCCGTATCAACCGCTCCACTTCCTCGGCTTCGGTCTGGATGACTCTGCGGCCGCGGCTCGCGATGCCGGCGTTGTTGATCAGGATGCCGATCGCTCCGAGATCCCTTTCCACCTTCTCGACCGCCTCGCCGAGGCTTTCCGTTTCTTCAAGGGATGCGGCCACCAGCAATGCCTTGCGCCCCAGGGCACGAATGCGCTCGGCGGTTTCCGCCGCGGCGGCCTCGTCCCGGTGGTAGTGGACAGCGATGTCCGCTCCATCGGTGGCCAGGGCGAGGGAAACGGCCCGGCCAATCCCTCGGCCGCCTCCTGTAATCAGCGCGATGCGTCCGTCTAGCGACATGGCAGGGATCTCCCCGAGACAGAATTCACGGATTTCGCAGGGGGTGGGCCCCGCATCCCCCAAGGCTACCCGATCCTTCAGGTTGAGGAATCCACTCCCGCAGAGGCGCTAGACTCCCCACCAGCATGGACGTAGATCTTTCCTCCTTGGAATCCCATTGGAATTGTCGCCTCACCACCCGGGGTCGCCGCAGCGGCCAGGCCCGGGAGGCGACGATCTGGTTCGCCCTGGGCTCCGGGGTCGTCTACCTGACGGGGAGCGCTTCCCACCCCCATTGGTGCAGGAACTTGGAGGCGAATCCCGAGGTGTCGCTGCGGATCGGGGAAATGCGCCTGGAGGGCGTCGCGCGGATTGCCCGGGATGCCGATGAGGCCGGGGAAATCAGGCAGCATTTCGTGGAGCGTTACCTGCTGGCCCGGCTTTCCCGGATATTCGGGGGCTATACGGATTCGATCCCCGTGATCGTCGAATCCCTCACCGTCGCTTGAGCGCCCGGCTCGCGGGATCTGTTACGCTTTGATTCTGACGACCCATCAGCTTTGATCCTTGGGCTCGAATGACGCGGAGAGGTGAGTTGTTGGCGGAAACCGAAGAGATGATTCTCGATCAGAGCGGCCGTCCCCTGGGTGTGCGCGCCCAGGCGACCCGTGAGCGTTTGCTGGAAGCGACAGGTCGTCTCATCGAAGGTCGAAGCCTGCGGGAATTGAAGGTCGCCGATATCGCCCGGGAGGTGGGAACCTCCCCTGCGACCTTTTATCAATATTTCAAGGATGCCGAGGATGCGGTCCTGCAATTGGCCACCTGGGCCACGGCCGAGATGCCGGCGATCGTGAGCCTGATCGACGGGGATTGGGGGGGAGAGAGGGGCCTGGAGCGGGCGCGTCGCATCGCAAATGCCTTCATCGAGCATTGGGATCAGTACCGAGCGGCCCTCCGCATCCGAAATACGGCATCCGATGAGGGCGATATGCGCTTTCAGCGACTGCGTCATGAGGCGATGACGCCCATCATCGGCGCCCTCGCCCGTCAGATCGAAGTGAATCGAGATTCCGGGAAGCCGTCGGGTGAACACCCCCACGCCGCCGCGGCAGCCATGGGGGCGATTCTCGAGCGCCTGTCCGCCTACCACAACGAACTCGACTTTTTCGGCGTGACACGGGAAGAACTCGTGGAGACGACGGCGCATATCCTATGGCGAACCGTCGGGCAGGAGTCGTGAGCGTCGCTCGGCGGCTTCCGTTCAGCCTCGGAATTCCGGAGCGTGGAAGCCCCCATCCGCCGCGGCGATGACCGCTCGACGGGAGCGGGGGGGGTGACCGACTTCGGCATCTGCCCGACGTCTCCTCCCCAGCGGGAGCCAGCAATGGTATCGTGCGCCCTGCAACCGACGTTGGGAATTCGATGCGATGAGCGAACAGGGATTTCGCCTGCTGCCCGCAGTGGGTCCGGAAAACGAGCATTTCTGGCGCGGCGGCGCCGTCGGCGAATTGCGCTTTCTCCGCTGCAGCGCCTGTAGAATCTACGTGCATCCCCCCGCCCCCCTTTGCCCCACTTGTCTCTCCCGGGATCTGGAGGTTGCGGCCGTATCGGGTCGGGCCCGCGTCCACACGTATTCGCTCAACCACCAACCCTGGGTGCCGGGCTTCGATCCCCCCTATATGGTGGCCATCGTGGATATCGAAGAGCAGCCGGGTTTGCGGCTCACGACGAATCTCGTCCATTGCGACCCCGGGGAAGTCGAGATCGGGATGCGGGTGCGGGTATGCTTCGAGGAAAGAGAAGACGGCATCTTCATCCCCCTCTTCGAGCCCGATCCCGAGCGGCAATGAGGCAGCGCCAGGCATGCCCGCCGAAGAGCGGCGGAAGGCGATGACGAACGATCGGAGGCCCATGGAGCGCGAGGCGGCGATTACGGGGATCGGACAATCCGCCGTGGGGCGTAGGCTGAATGCGGATCCCCTGGCCCTGACCGCGGACGCCTGCCTGGAAGCGATCGCGGATGCCGGACTGCGTCGGGAGGAGATCGACGGTCTTTCGACCTATCCCGGTGCCGGTATTACAGGGGCCCCGGGCTTTACGGGCGCGGGAATTACCGAAGTCCAGGATATGTTGCGGCTCGAGCTCGATTGGTTCTGTGGCGGCCCCGAGTTGCCCGGGCAACTCGGCTCGGTGATCAATGCCTGCATGGCGGTGGCGACCGGATTGGCGCGGCACGTGCTGTGCTTTCGAACCGTCTGGGAGTCCACCGCCCAGGGGACGGGACGCCGCGCCGGAATCGGGACCGGGGGCGGGGGAAGTTTTCGGGCCGGCGGATTCATGCAGTGGACCCTCCCCTATGGAGCTGCTTCGGCGGCGGTATGGATCGCCATGATGGCCCGCAGGCATTTTCATGAATTCGGTACCACGCGCGAGCAGATGGCGCAGATCGCCCTGAACGCCCGCCGCAACGCGGCTCTCAATCCGAGGGCCATCTACCGGGATCCCATGAGCCTCGACGATTATCTCTCGTCGCGCATGATTTCGGATCCCTTCTGCCTCTTCGACTGTGATGCGCCCGTGGATGGCAGTACGGCGATCATCGTCTCCGCCGCGGATGCGGCCCGGGACTGCCGCAGGCCACCGTTGCGGGTGGAGGCCGTCGGGAGCGCCCTGCGCGGTCGGCCCTCCTGGGATCAATTCGACGATCTCACGACGATGGCGCTTCGGGATGCGGGGGCGATGCTCTGGGAACGCACGGATCTGCGTCCCTCCGACGTGGATGTCGCGGAGCTCTACGACGGGTTCAGTTTCATCACCATGGCCTGGCTCGAGGCCCTCGGTTTTTGCGCCAAGGGGGAGTCGGGCCCTTTCATCGAGGACGGCAGGGCCATCGCGTTGGACGGAGAACTTCCCCTGAATACCCACGGCGGACAACTCTCCGCCGGCAGGCTGCATGGATACGGCTTTCTCCACGAGGCGGCCCTCCAATTATGGGGGGCTGGGGAAGCACGCCAGGTCGCGGGCGAGCCCAGGGTCGCGGTCGCCGCAGCGGGCGGGGGTCCCCTGGGTGGCTGTATGCTGCTGAGGCGGGATGACTGAGTGGCGCGCGGCCCGCGGCCCACTCCCCGCGCCCGATTCGAGATGCGGTCAGGAATTTGGAGGCAGGGCGGTCAGGACCTGGCTTTCAGCTCGCAGTTGATCGAGATAGACGCGCAACGCCCGATCTCCGGCTCGGCGCACCCACTCGTTGCGGACCTGGGATCGGATCTCGTCGAAGGCCGGGTTGATCGAAGGCGTCGCCTCGATCTTCTGGAGCAGGTGAAGCCCGACACCGGATTGAATGGGTTCACTGATCTCCCCGACTTCGAGTTCCTCGGCTGCGGCGAGAGCACTGGGCCCAATATATTCCCGCAATTTCTGGGGGGGAAGCAGCGTGTCGGGGATCGGTGAGATCTCGGGATCCCCGGATTCCGTTTTGACTTCGGCGAAGGAGCCCCCCGCAAGAATTGCCTGCCGCGCTCGGATGGCGCGTTCCCGCACGGGTGCAGCTTCTTCTCCGTAGGGGAGGCGGAAGAGGATCTGGCGTACCCTGAGTCGACCCGGTCGCGCGAAGAAGGCACTCTCCCGCTGGAAGAATTCGCGCAGGTCGGCATCGTCGGGTTCTTCTTCGGCGGCAGTGCTGACGACGGAATCGATCAGGCTAGACGTCAGATCGGCCCGCACGCGTCGGTCGATCTGCGCCAGCCCGAGTTCCAGGGCCCGTTGGACCAGGAGTTCCTCTTCGATCATGCGGTTCAGGATGTGTTCGCGGATCCCGTCGTCGATGGGATTGCGCGCGTCACTCTCGAATCCCGCCAGCAGCCGTTCGTAACGATCGCGCAGGATGATCTCTCCATTGACCACCGCCACGCCGTCCTTGGGTACGCGATCCAGGCCTTCTCGGGGCGGCACCACGATCGCGTAGGCGGCGGCGAAGAGTCCCGCAGCCGCCCCGACGCCGAGCAGGAAGAGCGTACGTCGTCGCGCGGCTTCGTCGGCTTTTTCCAAGCTTTTCACCTTCTCCAATGCAGTCGAATCGGATGGCGACGGCGTTCGAATCCGCTTCGAGAGAAATCCGGGCAAAGGGTATAGCAGTCGGGCGGCCGTCGCGGGTAAAGGTACAATCAGGGGTCGATAAATTGATTGGGGACTCCCATGGCACTGAACCTCGCGACCATCCTGCATGCCAGCAGCCAGCGTGCGCCCGAAGATGTGGTGCTGAGAATTGGCGAAGAGTGTCTCCACTACGGGGAGCTCGAGCGGGCGGCAGCGGGCATCGCCGCCTCTCTTCGCGCCCGCGGCATCCAGCCCGGCGACAAGGTAGCGCTGCTCGTTCCCAATGTGCCCGAATTCACGATGGCCTATTTCGGGATTCTCTACGCGGGGGCCACCGTGGTGCCCATCAACGTCCTCGCAGCGGCCCCCGAGGTCGCCTACTTCCTGGAGGATTCGGAGTCCCGCCTGCTGATCGTACATCCCCTCTTTGCCGCACCGGGAAATGCCGGAGCCGAGGAAGTCGGGGTGCCCGTGGTCAGCGCTGGAGGTGAGGGCCCCGACAGCCTGGCTTCCCTCGCCGAGGCCGAGCCTCTCGATGGTCCGCATGCGACGAGTGCCGACGATACGGCGGTCATTCTCTACACCTCGGGGACCACCGGGCATCCGAAGGGCGCCGAGTTGAGCCATTCGAATCTCTTCTTGAATTGCGCCTTCGTGGTGCCGCGTCTGGTCGAGATCGAAGCGCAGAATCTGAGAGCGCTGGCGACCCTCCCCCTCTTTCACTCCTTCGGCCAGACCTGCATCCAGAATGCGAGCATCGCCGCCGGCGGATCGCTCAGCCTGTTGCCGCGTTTCGAAGCCGAAGCGGTTTTCGAGATCATCGAGCGCGACAAGATCACGCTCTTTGCCGGAGTGCCCACGATGTACTTCGCACTGCTCCAATACGAGGGAGAGCGTGACTACGATACGTCGAGCCTCGAGCTCTGCATGACGGGGGGGGCGCCGATGCCCGTCGAGGTGATGATGTCCTGGGAGAAGAAATATCCCGTCAAAATCCTCGAGGGCTTTGGTCTTTCGGAAACATCCCCGGTTGCGAGCTTCAACGTCCTCGATAAACCCCGCAAGCCCGGATCGATCGGCTATCCCGTCTGGGGAGTGGACCTCTGCATCATGGACGAGGATGACAACCCGTTGCCGGATCAGGAGCGCGGCGAGATCTGCATCCGCGGCCATAACGTCATGAGCGGCTACCTGAATCGCCCCGAGGCCAGCAAGGAGGCGCTGAAGAACGGTTGGTTCCATTCCGGCGATATCGGCTACCGGGACGAAGACGGTTGCTATTGGATCGTGGATCGCAAGAAGGACATGATCTTGCGTGGCGGCTTCAATGTCTATCCCCGGGAAGTCGAAGAGGTGCTGTATCAGCACGAGGCCATCGTCGAGGCCGCCGTGGTGGGCATCGAGCACGAGAGCCACGGAGAAGAAGTCAAAGCCGTGATCGCCCTCGCCTCGGGGGCGAGTTTGAGTGAGGACGAGGTCATCGCCTTCTGCAAGGAGCGCCTGGCGGCCTATAAATATCCCCGCCGCGTGGAAATCCTCGACGCCCTTCCGAAGGGCCCCACGGGCAAGATCCTGAAACGCGAATTGCGCTGATTCTTCCCGCCAACCCCGGGGCATCGCCGTCAGAGATCACGTGACCGTATCGGTCACGTGATCGTGCTTTGTTCTATTTCGACACCTGCCGGGCATCAACCGCCACATTCAGGACAGGAGCGTCGAGGCACGATGGGTCGACGAGGAAGCAGAAGCGACCGTACCGGGCGAGGCCAGCGAAACTGGCCAACGTTTAGCTCCAGGAGCGGCCAGGCGAGCCCGGTGGCTCCCCGCGATCCGAGTGTGAATTCTCGGGGCTCAAGGCGCGGGTCGAAGATCGGAGTGCCAAATGACGGAAGTGTCAGCTCAATTCGCTCGGTCGCGTGGCCGTCGGAAGCCAATGGATCCGGATCCCGACGAATGGAGTCGGAGGCAGCGAGCCCGCCGATGAGCGGTTGTAGCGGTTGTGGCGGTTGTGACAGTTGTGGTGTCTGTGGCGGTTGTGGTCTCTGTGGTGTCTGTAGCGGTTGTAGCGTCTGTAGGGGGTGTGACAGCGATCACAGCGGTGGTGGTTGTATCAGTTTAGGCTGCCGTGGTCGGCGATTCTTTCGGGTGTCGGTAGAACGGAAAACCCGGGAGGCAATAGAGAGTCGGAGATGACGCGAGGGCCGATGGAAAGAGGGGAAATACCCAAAAACGGCGAACCGTTGCGGGCCGCAGGCAGTCATAGAAAATTGAATCGCAGGGGGCCACAAATGACAGGGCCACAAATGACAGGGGCCACGAACCATAGAGACTCGGAGCGTAGAAATTTGAACCGCAGATAGCGGCGAATACGACCTAAGAACTAGATCGTGGAGCAAGTAGATCGTGCAGACAAGAACTAGATCGTAGAGAATGCGACCTCGAGAAATACGACTGTGTGACTGTGTGACTGCGTGAAGGCTCTGCCTGAAGACTGTGTGACTGCCTAAAGACGTTGTAGAGCGGGGCCGCGGGGAGAGTCGAGAATGGCATCGTGAAGAATCGGAGAGCGGAGTGACTCGATGAAATAATCCCCAAGATCTTCTCCCATCGGTCGATGCATTCCTGTAGATGCGATTGCTTCCGGAGGGAGCTGGAAGAAGGACCGGCCACAGGGATGCCAGAACAAATAGCGGCAAGGGATGCGGGTCGAGAGGTCGAAAGGGCTTGAAAGAGATTGCCGAAAGGTTCGGAAAACCCCGTGAGTCGGAAGACAGCCCGAAGCGGGCAGGAGTCGGGAACTGGCAGAAAACGGAGAAGCAGGAGACAGAAAACAGGAGAAGATAAAACCCGACCGAAAGGGCAGAACGCAGACAGAACGGAAATAGAACGGAAATAGGCAGATCAGAACGCAAGAATCCCATAACCAACGAAAGTGAGTGTCCAAGAAGACCCATTCGAGAGCTACCACCCGGGGCCCGGAAGCCGAGATCGATCATCCGAGGCTCGAAAGTCACAAAAGAGGTCGAGAGCATGCAAAGCGGAACCCCCCAGAGAGTGGACGGTCCCACCTGTTCGGTTTGCGGAAGTGTCGACGTCATGCGCGACGAGGTGATGGAGTCCGAGATCATCCAGATTGCGGAGTGCAGACATTGCGAGCATCGCTGGACGTCGTTGCTCGCGGCCCCCATCACCATGCCGGCGAATAGGGGTCCCGTGACACGGGCGGGACGCAAGGGCAAGATCCCGAGCGCAGCCTGATTCCAGGGGAGCTTCCTCCGGGGCTCCCGAAGCATGAATGCCTCCCGGCGTATGCCCCCCTGCCGCCGGTTCCGGCGGGCCGTATCGCGGCCCCGGGAGCCGCTCGCTCGAGTGGTCGGAGTCATGAATTCCCCCGCAGACTCGGGAGCAGGCATCGGCTCCGCCGCCGAAGGACGGCTTCCTCGCGGCTTCGCCGGGGAGAATTCCGCGAGTTTTCGTTGCGGAAATGGTAATCTTGGGGTTGGTCATCCGTTTTTGGCGACACGACTCAGCCTCGGGACCGGCGCGGGGCTTTGTCGGCAGGTAAAGTCTCCGGCGGTCGGGAGTCGGAGGTCCTCTGGGGGTCCGAGGCTTCCGCGAGGTTCGAAATGTCCTGCGGTTCTGCCGCATGGCGGTGCCGATTCCAGAGATCGATCAGGGGGGATCGAATGATGAAGTCGACCGAGAGTCAGTGGTTGGCCGCGTTCCCAAGAGGTTTTCGCCTGGCGGCGCTCCTCGCACTCTTGGCTTCGTGGGCTTGGAGTTCACCGGGCCGCACGGCCGAGGTGGTCGATCTGCGAATCGGCGACCATCCGGAATTCACCCGGGTCGTCTTTGAATTGGATCTTCCAGCACCCCATAAGATCGCGCGGAGCGGTCCGGATTCGGGCGTTTCGGAAATAGTCGTGGTGATCGAGGCCGCCTCGATCGTTCGCGATATGAAGTCGCCGGGCGGTCGTATCGACTCGGTGAAACTCGCTCCATCGGGTAAGAGATCGACCGCACGCATTCGGCTCGAGTCGGGTGATCTGAAACTGAAGGAAATGATCCTCAGCGATCCGCCGAGAATCGTGCTGGATGTTCTGGCCGCGTCGCCCCCGGCGAAATCGGAGCGATCCGCCCGGACGGATATGGGCGGGAAACCCGACTCCGCGAAGTTCCGGAAGGTGCCCGCGCCCCCCGCCATCCCCAATGCCGGAATTCGAAAGGCCCCGAAGCCCCCCGGGTCTCCCGCCGGGAGCCCGCTCCCGGCTGCGGCGCCCTCGATCCTGGCCGCCAGCGATTTCGAGGAGCCGAGCGAAGGCGCCATGGCCCGCAGCGAGGCCTTGGCAGAGGGCGCAGGTCTCCCCGCAGTGGCTGCCCCACTACGCTCCGAGCCCGACGCGTCAGGAGCCGGAGGTTCGTCGGCTTTCGGTGACAGAAGCCTGGCGATTGCCGGCCTGCTGGTGGCGGTCGCCGCCGTCGCTGTCGTCGGATTGCGCCGAAGGAACTCCGGAGCGGATTCCGCGGCCGCCTGGGCGGGTCCCGGTGATTTCGAAGCTGATGAAGAGTCCTCGGCGGACAATCCCTTCGCGGGAATCGAAGAGGGCAGTGGGGATCAACTGGTCTTCCGGGCCGAGGACGAAGATCCGTCGCTGTCTAACGGGACCGCCCAGGGGGCGTCCGACCCGGTCCACGGGGCCGGGACCGAGAGTGACTCCCCGAATCCGGACGCCGACGGGACTCCGTCGGGTGGAGTGGACGTATGGGAGAAGGTTCATGGCCTCGAGGGGCAATTGGCCGACCTGGAGGATCGCTTGCAGGACGTGGTGCATGCCCGGGATCGCTTGGAAAGGCAGATGACGGCGCAGAATGAAGAGTTGCGGGTACAGAGGTCGGCCATCGCCCGAACCCAGCGCGCGGTGCGCAATCTCAATCGCGTGGAGGATGATGCCGAGGAGGACGAGGAAGAGGCCGAGCGCTCGGACGAGTCCTAGCGGCGCAGGGCCTCTCGGGGAGGGGGCTCGCCAAGGGCCCCATGAAGGCCGGATTCCGCTCCTTCGACGAAGCTCGATCCCGCCCAGGCGAGGTCGCCCGGTTTCGTCCCCGATCCGCAGCGCGCGTTGGAGCGGACTCCGATCCGCCTGGGGGGCAAGCATCCCGCGGCGATCTATCTTTCAGGCGATCTATGAGGCCATCTATGAGGGGCCATGAGGCCCCGGACTATGAGAGGCTATGAGGCCCCGGATCCCGGCTTCTCGCAGGCCAGTTCGAGGGCGCCCAGGGCTCCCGAAAAACGGCCATTTTCCAGGATCACCGGTTTCAGTCCCGTCGCCGCGGTGACTCCGACGAGTATGGAAAGCAGGCTGGGATTGCCATGAACCGTCGATCCGCCGTAGACGAGCCTTTCGATACCGGCCATGCGTCCCAGGCCGCAGCAGATCAAGCCGACGTTTTCTCCCACCAGCCCCATGATGGCGGCGGCGAGATCCTCGCGTCGCGGGGCGAGCCGATCCCCTCCAAGCTCCTGACTTCGTCCGAGGTTTCCAAAAGAGGCGGCCGTAAGATCTCCCGGCAGGGGAATCTCTTCGTTCTGGTAGATATCGCCTACGAGCAGGTCGACCCGTCCCCGGACGCCGCGGGTGGCCAATTCGCAGAGTTCTTCGTAATTCGAGCAGTCCGCCAGGACCCGTCCCAGCCCCATCACGGTGCCGCCACCCAGTGCAGTGCCACCCAGGCGAAGGGTCTCGCCCGGGGCAATCTGGAGGACCGATGTGCCGGTACCCAGGGAAATCAGCAGGAAGGGCTCCTCGCTCTCGGCACCCTGGGCCTCGAGGAAACTCCGCGAGCCGCGCCCCCAGGCCTCGAATTCGATCACGCGCTGCGTGGGGCGCCCCCAGGCTTCCGCGAAGGCCGCGGCGCCACAGCCCGTGACGCCCAGGGTCTGGGGGGCGAACTCCTCCAGTCGCTCACAGAGGCCTGGAATCTCCTGGGAGGGGAGGGAATCGAAGCGCAACTCGCCTTCGGAATTCCGGAGAGCCAGTTTGGCCAGGGTCGCGCCCACGTCCACTCCGGCAGCCAGTCGGCCGTCCATGTTCCGGCCCTCTCCGGTTCGGGATTACGTTGCCATCCGTGATCGACAGTCGATCGGTTACACTCGTACGCAAGGTCAACCATCATGTATACCGCGTTCTACGGCTTGCGCGAGAAGCCCTTTTCGCTGACACCCAACCCCGCGTTTCTCTTCCTGGCGGAGTCCCATCGAGAGGCTCTGGCGCATCTCCTCTATGGCCTCGAGCAGGGCGAGGGATTCATCGTCATCACCGGCGAGGTCGGGACCGGCAAGACGACGCTCTGTCGCAGCCTGCTCGGGCGGATCGAAGCCGAGACCGAGATCGCGATTCTCTTCAATCCGAGTCGTAACGCCATCGAATTGCTGCAATCGATCAGCGAGGAGTTTGGCCTGCCCGCCGAGGGACTCTCCAGGCGCCAACTCTTGTCGGCCCTCAATCGCTTCCTGATGGAGTGCAACACCCGCGGCCGCCGCGTGGTTCTGATCGTCGATGAGGCCCAGAATCTATCGAGCGCCACCCTGGAACAGGTGCGTCTGCTCTCCAATCTCGAGACGGCTGCGTCGAAACTCATTCAGATCATTCTTCTCGGGCAACCGGAACTCGACGCAAAACTCGACTCCGAAGAGTTGCGTCAATTGCGTCAGCGCGTGAGCGTGCGCTGGAAACTCGATGCTCTCTCGCCCCGGGATACGGCTGCCTACGTGCAGCACCGCCTGCAGGTGGCGGCCGGAGCCGAGCGTTCGATCTTCAGCGCATCGGCACTGCGGGAGATTCATCGCCTGACGGGCGGGATTCCCAGACTGGTGAATGTGCTCAGCGATCGCGCGCTGCTGGCCGGTTACGCGGCCGGCCGACATCGGATTGAAAAAAGGCTCGTGAAGGCCGCGGCGAGCGAAGTCCATCTCGCCGCACCGCGCCGGTCGAAGCGGGTTGCGAGCCCCTTCTTCGCCGGCGGGCTGGCCAGTGCGGCGGCCGGTCTGCTGGCGCTCTTCTACTTCGGGCCGGCTCTCGACTCCTATTTTCCCGCCTCCATGCTTCCCATCTCCATACATCCCCCCCCCATGCATCCGGAACCCCAGCTGGAGGTCGCATCCGATCCCGGGGATTTTTTGCCCGCTTCGGGAGCCCGGTCCCCGACCGCTCCCCCACCCGTCGGCAGCGCCCCGCCCTTCGAGGGCCGGGAGGCGGTCGTGGGGGAGGTCGCAGAAGGCAATGCGGCCGTCACCGTGATCGTGGAACTGCCCGTGGCGCCGCGATTCGAGGTCGTGTCGAATGAGTCGGAGCGAGCGGAGGCGGTCGTCGCGGAAGGCGCCCCCGCCCTCGCATCCGAGGTCGAATTATCTTTTCTCGACGACGAGGGGCATCTCCTCGAAGCCATATTGATGGATCGCGACACGACTTCGACACTTTCCGGTGCGACAGCGGCCGTGCTGGAGCTTCATGGCTTCGAGGTAGCGGGCTTGGAATTGGATTCCCTGTCGGCGGCGATTGCCGAATTTCGTTCTCATGGACTCGCGGTATTGAATGAATCCGGAAGTGACTTCTCTCGGCTTCGCAGCCTCAACTACCCCACCCTCGCGGAATTGCAGACGCGGGAAGGGGAGTCCCGGATCGTCGCCCTGATCGGGATCGAGGGGGAGGTCGCGGAATTGGTGGGTGTGGGGGGAGGGCGTTCCCTGCACGTGCCGATTCGCGCACTCGAGGAGCAGTGGAGCGGAGGGGCCTGGGTGGTCTGGCATCCCTATCTCGAAATTCCCCAAGTGATCGAGCGGGGAGAGAGCGGTGCGGGAGTGCTCTGGCTCCAGGAGGCCCTGGGTCGCCTGGGCTACGTCGAGGTCAAGATTTCAGGTCTTTATGACGAGGCGACCGCTCTGGGGGTATCCCGCTTTCAGCGCCGCCACGCGGTGAGGGTGGATGGAGTGGCCGGACCCCAGACCCAGATGCTTCTCTACGGCACGCTCGACGAATTTGCCCCCCCACAGTTGGAGGAGGACGACGCGGGATGAGCACGATCCTGAAAGCGCTCCGACAACTCGAGGATGATGAGAAGCGTCGCGCCGAAGCCATGCAAGTGCATGCAGAAGTCGTGGCAACGGGTACGGAGGGGAATGCGAGTGGTCGTCGAGTATGGCTCTGGGGATCCCTGGCCGCCGCAGGGGCGGTGGCGCTGGTCTTTGCATCCTGGGTCTTTCTTCTTCCCCCGCCCGTCCCCGCTCCAGGGCCCAGCGTTCTCCCGATCGCCCGGCCTCCTTCGCCCCCAGTCGCGGCGGCCCCCGTCCCCAGCCTCGCCGTGGCGACTCGCAAGAAGGAGGCGCCCGCCCGACGGCGTGCTCTCAACGAGACTGGTGCCGAGCCACCGGCCCTCGAGGGGGCGCCGCCGCCACGCTCCGCACGGGATCGCTCCTCGGCGACGGCCCGGCGGCGCATCCCGGAGGCTTCCGTGCTCCCCGGCAAAAGAAGCGCCCCGCCCCTGCCGATCCCCGAGCAGCCGGCCGCAAAGGAGCGGGAAGTTGCCGCTTCCAGCAATTTGGCTTCGCGCAGCGCCTCTCCCTCCACTCCCCGGGTCGAGCCCGCTTCAGTGGTCGCGGCGGCCCGCCCCGAGTCGCTCGCGTCCCAGAATTCAGTCGCCCAGGGCCCCGCGTCGCCGCGTCTCGATAGGGGGCAACCCCCGGGGGTTGCGGCCGTCGATCAGGCGGATTCGGATGTTCGGGGCCGAGGGGATTCGCCTCCCGCCGCCACCCCGTCGACGCCCAAAACCGAGCTGGTTTCCGCCGCACGCCCGGCGCGGGCAATCCCGGTCCCCCCAGCGCCGAGTCGGGTCCCGGAAAGGCTGGCCGATCTCGAGGCCTGGGCCGTACTCCGAACCACCTGGCATCCGCACTCGGAAAAGAGAATGGCGGTGCTTCGTCCCCCCGACGGGGGCGAGATGATCGAATTGCGCGAGGGGGATTTCTGGCAGGGGTTCCGGATCCACGAAATCAAGCTGTCGGGCCTGGTCTTCGAGCGTGCCGGGATCCGGATCGTGCGCCAGGTGGGCGAAATCCCATGAAATCCGCGCGCTTTTAGTGGAGCTGGTCGTCGTCCCGGCGCTTGCGCGCCCGGCGTTCCTCTTCGTGTGTCGACCGGATCTTCTGGCGCATCCGGTAACGGCGCCATTTATGCTTGAGTCCTTCGACGGTCGGCGCACCCGGCGTTCGTCCCTCCCGCACGAGGTAGTACCAACCCACCAGGACCCCGCCCCCGTGTCCGAGATGGCTCACATTGGATGGGCTGCTCACATACTCGATGAAGAGCATGAAGGGAATCAACCAGATCGCCTTGATGGGCATGGGGGGAAAGATGAGCATCAGGGTGCGGTCGGGCCATGTGAACGAATAAGCGAGGATGACCCCCATCACGGCCCCGGATGCACCGAGGGTCGGAACCGCGAGACTGGGTGTGGCGGGCATCAATCCCACCAATACCGGAAGCCAGGGCACGGTTGCGATCATGATTCCGGCCCCGATTCCGCAGGTCAGGTAGTAGCGGAGAAAGCGGCGTTCCCCCCAGATGAGGGCCAGCTGGGATCCAAACATCCACAACATCAAGCAGTTGAAGATGATGTGAAAGGGGCTGTAGGCACTGTGCAGCCACATATAGGTGAAGGGCTGCCAGAACTTGAAGCCGAGCCAGACCTCCCAGGGGGAAACCGCTCCGAAATTTGAGAGCACATCGCCCGTTGGGCCCCGAGTCAACAACTGGAGCAGATAGACCACTCCGTTGGCGATCAAGAGGTTCTTGATGATCGGGGGGGTGGTTTGGGGGCCGAAGCCGAATTGTGATCCGCGTCCGTACACGTGACTCCCCGCTTATCGTTTCTATGGGCCCGCTGCTTCCGTTTGGCTGGGGATCTTCCACCAGCGCATTCGAGTGAACTTCTCGACGCGACCCGGATCGACGCGTGCCCGATCTTCTCCCGGCTCCGCCGCACTCTCTGCTCGGACCCGAAAAACTTAGCGGCCTTGGGAGGTTCGGCCAATTCCCAGGGGTGGTCCGGAGAACTTTTGGCCGAGCTTCGGCCCGGTGGGGTGAATTCTCATTCCGAACTCATTCCAATACGCCGAGATGGTGGGCAGCGTGGAGCAGGGCGAGGGCGCTCTTGGCATCGGGCAAGGCTCCGCTCCAAACCCATTCGAGTGCCCGGGAAAACGGCATCGGCACGAGTTCGATCAACTCGTCCGGCCCGAGTTCCTGCACGCCGGGCGTCAAGTCGAAGGCGGCGAAGAGATGAATTCGCTCGTCGGTGAAGCCCGGGGTGGTCAGGAGAGTCGAGAGGGGCTGGAGGCGACCCGCTCGCCAGCCCGTTTCCTCCTCGAGCTCGCGTCGGGCACAGGCGGCGGGCTCTTCTCCCGGATCGAGCTTTCCGGCCGGGACCTCGAAGATTTCGCCCCCGGCCGCATGGCGATATTGGCGGATCAGCAGGACTTCGTCGCTGGAGAGAAAGGGGACGACCGCGGCCGCACCCGGATGCCGGATCAGGTCCAGGGTGGCCCGGCGCCCGCCGGGCAGTTCGATTTCCTCGGTCACCATTTCGATCATTGCGCCGCGCTGCACGCGCCTTTTGTTCATCGATGTGCTCCCCGGGGCCCGGCCGCGACCCGATCTCGTCGTGCTGGCGACCCACGGTACCGAATTCGGAGCGCGGCGAAGAATTTGCACGCCATCCCGGCGGATTCGGTGAGGAACCTCGAGGCGTGGCATCCTGGGAGCCCGGCCCCCCGCGGCCCCGGGCCGCGAGCGAGGATTCGAGAGGATTCGAAAGGATTCGAAATGGCGCGCGCATTCGAGCGACCCGCAACCATCGCCCTGCCCGACGTGGAGGGTGAATCGGGGCTCGTTCTCGAGGGCCTCTTCGTCCCGGTGCCGGGGGCCCGCGTCAGTGCGCTGATCGCTCCGCCACACCCCCTGATGGGCGGAAGCATGGAGTCCCCCGTCGTGACAGAGATCGCCTGGCAGTGTCAGAAGGCGGGCATTGCGAGTCTGCGATTCAACTGGCGAGGTGTCGGGGCAAGCGCGGGGACGGCGAGTGGCGACCCCGCACTCGCGGATGTCGACTTCCAGGCCGCCCTGGAGTTTTTGCGCGAAACCCTGCCCGGCCGCCAGGTGGCCTGCGGCTATTCATTTGGTGCGGCGGCCGCCCTGCGTTCCGGACTGGCGTCGCGGGCCGTCGAGAGCCTGGTTCTGGTGGCCCCTCCCACATCGCTGCTGGATGTTTCGGACCTGAAGAATTTCGAGGGGCGAATCTTTCTGGCCAGCGCGGAGAACGATGAGTGGGTGGATAGCGAACTCCTCTCTCGGGCTGTGGCTGATCTCGCCACGGTCCATCTCGAGGTCGTCGCGGGCTGTGATCATTTCTTCATGAGCGGACTCGATGTCCTGGGTCGTGCCCTCGGCGGCTGGTGGCAATAGGCTTCGGGAGTCGGGGTCGCCGGGCAGGTTCGCCAGCCCCAGCGGGATCTTCACGGATCAGGTGGTGCGCGGGCAGGCGGGCAGGCGCAGGGAGAGGCGAGCCCCTCCGCCGGGTGCGTCCTCGATCTGGATTTCCCCACCGACTTCCTCGATCAAACGCCGGGTGATCATCAAGCCGAGGCCCCCCGGGCGATCGCTGCGGGTGCTGTGAAAGGCCGTGAAGAGTTTATGGCGCTCTGACTCGGCAATGCCCGGTCCATCGTCGTCCACCCGGATGACGACCCATCGCTTTCCCGCGTTTTCGAGTCGATGCCCGCTCAAAACCACCCTGCCTCCCGTGGGTGTGATCGTCAGGGCGTTGAGGATCAGGTTGAGAAGCACCTGTGTCAGTGCATCCGGAGAAATTTCAACGTCTTCGATATCCGGGGCGAGTTCGTAGACCAGGCCGATTTCGTCCCTGGTCGCGCGATGAGTCAGCAATCGGACGACGGTCTCCATCGACTCCGCGACGCGGGCAACCTCTTCGTTCGAGTCGACCCGCCCGGGGCGCCCCACCTGCAGCACCGAATCCAGGAGACGCTCCAGGCGCGAGACCTCACCGAGCACCACCCCGCGGAATTGCGTCATAAAGTCGGCGTCCTGCAGTCGATCGGGCAGCAGTTGCAGAAAGGTCTTGATCGATAGCAGCGGGTTGCGGACCTCGTGAACGACTTCGCCGAGTATTTCCCCCAGAGCCGCTCTCCGGTCGAGCCAGGAGAGTTCGGCATTTGGATCCCCGGCATGTCCCCAGGTGCTCGAAGTGGGCCGGGGAGCGTCGAGTCGTCGACCGACCTCCTCCAGAATGGCGAGGCTGCGGGGTCGGATCTTCATGCCCGGGATCCCGCCACCGATGGCCAATACGGCCGGGGCGTCGCGCTCCGCATCATCGCCGCCTCGGCCGACCCCGACCGCGGCGGCCACGTGCCATCCGCGTTCCCCGGCCAGGGTCGGAATCTCCAGATCCCCGCCACGGGGATCACAGGCCCGGGACAATTGCCGCAGCGCCGCGAAACTCTTCGAGTCCAGATTTCCGATCACGGACGGATCCTCGGGCCCCTCGCTCGCGACCAGCAGGCCCTCCCCGTTCTCCGCGGCCCGCCAGGCGACGGCACTCTCGGTCGCACTGAGGCGGGTCAAGTCCCGAACGGCGTCTTCCAGGCGGACGTCCAGGGAATTCGGGGTCGGGGATGGAAGGCCTGGAGCGGCAGGGGGCGAGGGCGTTTCGCGGGTTTCGCCAAAAATCTCGTCAATCAGCGCCGATGTGCCGCGGGAGTCACGTCTCCCCTCGCGATCGTGGCGATCCCCAGATCGCCCTTCGCACTGCCGCGTCGGGATCGACGCGATCCTCGCCCTTCTCTCGCCCCCCGGCATTCCGATTTGCTAACTCGCCGACGGGGGTGCTGTCAAGCAGAATCCCCTCGGGTGCGGAAAAGGATTCAGAATATGTCGTCTTGCAGCGCCCGCCGGGCTTCGCTCGCCGAATCGTGTTCGCTCACGCTGCCCTCGGGTTCCGTGCCCTCGATGAAGGGCTGGAAGTAGGCGTTCTTGGTGCTCGCGTCGGCGAGCAGGCCCGTTTCGCGGTCGATTCGGCGGAAGACGATCTTATCCTGGGGCACGTCAAAGTCTCGAATTTCACGCTCCGCCAGGGCCACTTTCATGAAATCGCGCCAGATCGGCAGGGCGGCTCCCGCTCCGGTTTCCCCAAAGCCGAGTACGCGATTGCTGTCGTGTCCCACCCACACCCCCGTGGTGAGATCCGGCGAGAAACCCATGAACCAGGCGTCCCCCTGTTCGTTGGTGGTGCCGGTCTTGCCCGCGAGGGGACGGTCGAGGCGTCTGAGTCCGCGTCCGGTCCCCTCCTCGACGACCGCTTTGAGGAGGTCGCTCATCAGGTAGGCGGCCGCTTCGGAAATGATCCGAACCCCGGCCTCCGCCTCCTCCTGGGGGGTCGCATCCAGATCTCCGGATGGGAGCTGCGAGAGCGGTTCCGCGTCGTCGGCGATGCCGGGTTCGATCCCGGATGCGATCAGGGCAGTATTTTCCAGCAAGACCTCCCCGTTGCGACGGGTCACGCGTCGGATGAAGCGCGGTGGGATCAGCCGACCCTTGTTGGGGAAGACCCCGTAGGCGGTCGTCAACTCGAGGAGCGTGACGGAGCTGGAGCCCAGGGCGAGGGAGAGATCGCGTTCAAGGGGCGAGTGGATGCCGAAGCGCCGAGCGTATTCGATCACGTAGTCGACACCCACGTCCCGAAAGAGATGAACCGTCGCGTTGTTGACGGATTTCTTGAGGGCGTTGCGGATCGGGATCGGCCCATAAAAGTGCCGACCATAGTTTCGGGGCGCCCAGATGAAACCCGAGACCGGATCCGTGTAGACGACCGGCCGATCGACGACCTCGGAAACCGGCGTGTAGCCCTTCTCGAGGGCCGCTCCGTAGATGAAGGGCTTGAAGGCCGATCCCGGTTGTCGCTTGGCCTGGGTGGCGCGGTTGAATTCGCTATGTCGATAGTCGTATCCGCCGACCAGAGCCAGGATATCCCCCGTGCCATTTTCGAAGGAGAGCAGGGCGCCCTCCACGATAGGGGGCTGGAAGAGGGCCAGTCGCGGCGGCATCCCCGGCTCGGAGGCCTCCCCCGCCTTGTTCCGAGCTTCGAGTCGGATGAAACGCGCAACGTCTCCTGGCGCCAGTACCTGCGTGATTTTTCGGACGGGGCGCGGGCGCACCTTGGGGTCGGGTTCCCGCGCCCAGCGGATGTCGCGCAGGGAGACCTGGCCCTCGACGCCCGGTGCAACGCTGATGCGCGCGGTCTGGAGATCCGCATGGACCTCGATCACGACACCGAGTAGTGGCTCGTCCAGGGGGATGTCGAGTCGCGATGAAATCTCCAGGGCATCGGTTTCTTCTTGCGGGGATTTGCCGCCCCCCGGAATCTCCGCGATCGCGGGGGGAGGCGCGGCAACCTGGGGAAGATTCCGGACGTTGGCAGTGGACTCCGGGTCGTTTTCCGCCAGGACCAGCAGCCCGGCATTGGTTTCGCCGACCCGGGCGATTTCCTCTTCGATGTTCTCGGCGGGAACCCGGCGTACCGGTCCACGATAGCCCTGGCGATGATCGTGGGCTTCGAGCCCCCGGCGCAGCGCGGTCACAGCGGCCCGTTGCAGATCGAGGTCCAGGGTGGTTTCGATCACCAGGCCGTCGCGCAACACCGCCTGGCCCCCGAGTTCGGCGAAGAGATAGCGGCGCACCAATTCGCTGAAGTGGGCCGCGCTTCCGATCAGTTCGCTCTCCGGATGCTGCGTGATGACGGGGGGATTGGAGAGTGCCTCCCGGTAGCTGGGTCGGTCGATGAAGCCGGCGGCAACCATGCGTCCGAGTACGTAGCGCCGTCGCTTCTCCGCCGCCTCGGGGCTGCGGTAGGGGGAGTAATCGCTCGGCCGTTGGGGGAGCCCCGCGAGCAGGGCCGACTCCGACACGCTGAGATCCCGCACCTCCTTGCCGAAATAATCCCGGGCGGCCTGTCCGATTCCCCAGGCGCCGTGTCCGAAATAGATCTGGTTGACGTAGAGGTAGAGGATTTCGTCCTTGGTGAAGTGCTCCTCGATCCGTCTGGCCAGGATCATTTCTCGGATCTTGCGCCGAAAGGTACGCTCTGGGCTCAGGAGCAGGCCCTTCACCGTCTGCTGGGTGATCGTGGAGGCGCCCTGGCGGATTCGACCTCCCTGGAGATTGGCCAGGGCGGCTCGCAGAATCGAAGAGTAGTCGAGCCCCTTATGCTCGAAAAAGGATTTATCCTCCGCGGCCACGAAGGCGAGTCGGGTCACCCGGGGGATTTCAGCGATCGGAACCAGCCGCCGTTTTTCCTCGTAGAACTCGGCGATCGGACGACCGCGGCGATCCAGCACGACGCTGGTGAGCGCCGGGTGATAGTCCTCGATGCGCCGCAGGTCAGGCAGGTCGCGCAAGAATTGGAAATAGAAGACGCCACCCGCCAGGGAGCCGAGCAGTGCGACGGCGAGGGCGCCCAGCCACCAAAATTTCGCTGCCCGGGAATGGAAAAAAGCCATTGAGTCTCCAGCGCTTACCCGAGTCTAGCGGAGGGGTGGGGCAACTCGCCAAGAATGGCTTCCCCCCCCGCCCCCGTGGCGGCGGGTTTGCGAGCCGAGTCCTCTTTCTAGGCCGTCCGGCCGGGCGGACGCCCCGGTCGGGATTCTAGCGCCCGGGATCGAGGAGGTCTTCGTTCCGGCCAGACGGAGGCCCGGGCTTGCCGACTCCCCGGCGGATATCCTATCCAAGCGGACCCAAACAGAGAGGAATTTCCCCATGGCCGATCGGTCGCTCAAAATCGCATTCGTGATGGATCCGGTCGAAGCCGAGGATTTCTCGACCTCGACGACCCTCGTCATGATGTTGGAAGCTCAACGCCGGGGGCACGAGGTGCTCTACGTGGCGCCCCGGGACCTCGTGGTGGAGGGTGGCAGGGCCGGCGCCCGGGCCACGCCCGTGACGCTCGATCGCGAGCGAGGCGGTCGGGTCGAGATGGGCGAATCCCGGCGGCTGATCTTCGACACCGAAATCGACGTGGTCTTTCAGCGCCAGGACCCCCCGGTCGACGGCCTCTATATTTCGGCCACCCAGATCCTGGGGACCTGCCAGCGCAGCCTGATCCTGAATCGGCCCACCAGCATCCTGGCCTATAACGAGAAATTGCTGGCCCTGCATTTTCGTGATCTGATGCCCGAGACGGTGGTTACGCGCAGCCTCTCGGATCTGCGCAGCTTCATGGATTCCATGGGCGGGGAGATGATCGTCAAGCCGCTCGATGGCAAGGGGGGCGAGGGCATCTTCCACCTCGTCAAGGGGGAGAGGAATGTCGGTTCGCTGCTCGAGCAGGTGACGGCACTCGGGACCCGCTGGGTGATGGCTCAACGCTACCTGCCCGCCATTCGCGATGGGGATAAGAGAATCCTGCTGATGGAGGGCGAGCCCCTCGGCGCCATTCTGCGGGTTCCGGCCGAGCATGAATCCCGCGCCAATCTGCACGTCGGGGGCCGGGCCGTGCGAACGCAGCTCGACGCCCAGGATCGCGAGATCGTGGCCCGCATCGCATCCCTGCTGCGCGACGAGGGACTCTTCTTTGTGGGCATCGACGTGATCGGGGGCCTGTTGACCGAGATCAACGTCACCAGCCCGACGGGTGTCCAGGAGGTCAACGCCCTCGATGGAGTATGTGTCGAAGCGCAGCTGATGGATCGCGTCGAGGAGTTCGTGGCTCGGGGAGTGACCCGGCTCTAGGCTGCCGGGATGCTCTCGGGATTCTTTTCCCTCGCAGTTCGGGAATTTTGGCCGGGAGGCTCTTCGGAGTGCGCGGCCTCGGGGCGCCCGTGTTAGTATCGAAACGCCGAATGGGAATCCTCTACGTCACGCGTTTCAAGTCCTCGATTGGTGAACTCACGCTGGCCTCCTCGGAAAAAGGACTCGCCTACGTGGGGTTGCCCAGGGCGAGTGGCCGCGGCCTGATGGGCTGGTCCCGTCGCCATGCACCGGACGAAGTTCTCGAGGAGGCCCCGGAGGCCCACCGGGAGGTCATCGAGCAGCTGACGCAATTCGTCGCGGGGGAACGCGAGGTTTTCGAACTGAGCCTGGATCTGCGAGCGACGCCCTTTCAACTCGACGTCTACGGGATCGTTTCCCAGATCCCCTACGGCGAATCCGTCTCCTACTCCGAAGTGGCGCGCTGCGCGGGCCGTGCTGCGGCCGTTCGAGCCGTGGGTGCGGCCAACGCCGCGAATCCGATCCCCCTGGTGATCCCCTGTCATCGGGTTGTCGCGAGCGATGGGCAACTCCAGGGCTACGCGGGCGGCCTCGAGCTGAAGGCGCAACTGCTCGCGATGGAGAGTTCCTCCCATCCCGCCCAGGGCGCACTCTTCTAGCGCAATTCCGGTCGCTCCGATCGGCTTCGGTCGCTCCGGTCGTCTGCCAGGGATTCGCTACGCTGGCGGGGAGGGAATCCGAATCCTGGTGTTTCCGCCCGCACGAGTTCGACCCGTGCGCGCCCCAGTACGAATTTTGCCCGTCTCGAGGCCCGCCGCTTCGCGTCTTTCCATCCGACCGGGCTCCGAGCCCGCTCGGGATTCTTTCGGGCGGGTCCCCCGGGGCCCGCTTCCCGCATCTGAATCGAGGAGAGCCCGATGGACGGACCCGAGATCCTGCACTGGGAAGAGATCACCAAGGAGCGTTTCGACCGCATCGACCGCACGCGCGCCGTGGTATTCG
>PVBE011375121.1_pt1 | contig 26407 bp, 20 predicted proteins | sample 1631181 | NCBI WGS metagenome assembly PVBE01 (sample SAMN08397723, study PRJNA350692) | Marine metagenome, whole genome shotgun sequencing project. | isolation source: water | place: Pacific Ocean | collected 2012-04 | reverse complement strand
TGGCGCGGCGGAGATTGACATGCTGGGCAACCTTGTCGCCGTTTTCCAGGCAAACGAATTGGAGCCGCCCGTCGACTCCTTTCACGACGAAATACTCCAGCTGCCATCCGGCAACTTTCTGACCCTGAGCACCGAGCTGCGTTCCCTCGCTGGCTATCAGGAAACGAGCGGTTCTACCAGCTTTGATGTGGTGAGCGATGTGTTAGTCGAGTTCACCTCGGGAAGGCAGGTCGTGAACCGTTGGTCGCTTTTCGACGTGCTTGACCCGCTTCGGGTGCGCCTCGGCTTCCACCTGCCGTATTACAACACGATGTACAAGGACAAGTCACAAAATCCAAAGGATTGGAGCCATGCTAATTCCATTTATTTTGACCCCGCCGACGACTCAGTGCTCCTGTCCCTGATGCATCAGGACTGGGTCATCAAGACCGACCGAGGTACTGGCGAGATGCGCTGGCGCTTCGGGCCGGAGGGCGATTTCGAGCTGCAGGGAGCGGGGGAATGGCCATACCACCAGAACGCTGCGCGCCTCTTACCTAACGGCAACCTGATCCTTTTCGACAGCGGCACGGGGCGGCCGGGCGCGCAGCACTTCTCGGAGTGGACAAGCCGGGTGGTTGAGTATCGGCTGGATACAGACAACATGACGGCGACCCAGGTGTGGGAGTTTCGTGGCCGTGAGCCATTCTACTCGGAATACAATGGCGAGGCCGACCTGCTCCCTGACGGCAACGTGCTCATCACCGATGGGGGCCGGGGAAAGGACCCCATGCTGTCCTACCTGCATCCGGAGAACCTGAAGTTCGCCCGCATCCTGGAAGTGACGCACACGGACGCGCCCGAGGTGGTCTTCGAGCTGCTGGTGCGTGACGAAGAGGGTGGGGTCGGTTATTCGGTGCATAGTAGCGAGCGGCTGCTGCGTCAGTATCCGTAGTTGGCGTGCAGAGGGGATCGCGCTGTAGGCAGGGGCGGTGCTGGCAGGAGAGTGCCCGCTCTGAAGCATATACCCAGCCACAGCCCCCACACATACACAGCCCCTGACACTGACAGAGAGCAGGGTTAACGTGACGAAACTAACAGATGCCTGCATTCTAGTACTCATGAGCATCACCCTGTTGACCTTTGGTTGCACCAGGACCGTCAATGGCTGCGACATCAAACCTAACGCCCGGTGCGGAGGGGCTAGCCTAAGCGATGCCGACCTCACCGATGCCGACCTGAGTGGGGCCATCCTGAACAGCGCTTTTCTCCGGGATGCCAGCCTGAGCGACGCCGACCTGAGCCGGGCCATCCTTTGGAATGCCGACCTGAGCGGGGCCGACCTGAGCGGTGTGGATCTGAGCGGGGCCGATCTCACCGACGCCGACCTGAGCGATGTGGACCTGAGCGGGGCCAGCCTGAATGGGGCTATCTTGCGCAATGCCAACCTGAGCCATGCCAATCTGAGTAATGCCAACCTGACCAAGGCCATCCTGTGGTGGGCCGTCCTGAACGACGCCGACCTGAGCGGGGCCACCCTGCGGGATGCTCACCCCATCAATGCCGACCTGAGCGGGGCGGACCTGAGCGGGGCCGACCTCACCGATGCCAACCTGAGCGGGGCGGACTTGCGCGGCGGTGACCTGAGCGGGGCCAACATAGCCGGGGCCAACCTGAACCGGGCAGACCTGAGCGGGGCCACATTGGATGACAACGCGCAGATTGACGCGAAATGGCGGCTGGTATGGGAGATCGTCAATAAAGGCGCATCTGGCCGTAACCTGACCGGGGTCGACCTGAGCGATGCCGACCTCACCAACGCTGACCTGAGCGGGGCCACCCTGAGTCTGGCGAAATTGAGGCATGCCGACCTGAGCGATGCCGACCTGAGCGATGCCGACCTCGGCGTGGCTGCCCTGAGCGAGGCCGACCTCCTCCGCGCCAAAATGCACGGGGCTGACCTGAGCATGGCCGACCTGAGTGATGCCGACCTGTTCGGGGCCATATTGCGGGGCGCCAACCTGAGCGACGCCGACCTGAGCGGGGCCACTCTAAACCAGGCCGACCTAAGTGGAGCCATGCTGTGGTGGGCCAACCTGAGCGGGGCCGACTTGCGCTGGGCCAAGTACACCACCGACACGAAGTGGCCAGAAGGTTTCGACCCGCGGATAGCGGGAGCGGTGTTGGTCGAAGATTAAACAGCCCAGTAATTTGGGCAAGCGCTTGATGGCACGGAAAAATTGTCTCCTCACAGTCGGGGCGAATCGCCGGGTGGCTTCCCTATTGAAGAGGATGTTCACACGGTCTCGCACGCAGGGGTAGAATATCCCTGAAAAGCCATCGCCCGGAGGCATTTCCTCGCAATGAATCCAATTGCCGTTCGCACCTTCGATGAGCAGCTGCCACAGATGCAGGCCGTGCTGCGCGATGTGGAACAGCTCCCCACAATTGTCGGCGCAGACATTCCGCAGGCTGTGTGTGAGGCGATGCTGGCAAAGGTTGCTGCAGGGCGGAGTCTGAACAAGGCTGACCTGAACGGAATCAACGCGGTCTGGCTAAAAGGTTTTCACCCATTAGCAGCGGGTTAGGTAATGAGAAATATCCGTTATTATTTCTTCGCTTCCGTACTATTTGGTGGGATTAAAGGTGCCCTTAACTATGGGTCAGCACTTTACGTGGAACAAGCCCAGGTAGTCGCTAACATCGTACATTATTTACCTGAAACGATTCAATACAGGATTATCGCGGCGAGGTGGTCGATACTTCCTCAGTTGTTTAGCGGTTTGTTGGTAATAGGGCTTACAGAACAAACGCTGTCCATCCTAATTGGCTACCTAGAGGGTTTCCTGTCCTTTCTAACAATTCTATTGGGCATTAATATTGTCACTAAGAGCAAGAAAGATGTTCTTGCAGTCGCTCTGTTCATATTCCACGGAGCCTTTCTTAATACTCATGGAATGCACTATCCAATTATGTTGTTCAGTGGAGGGCATGCATTTGGGGGGCTGGGTCTAACTATTTCGGTATTGTCATTAATATTGGTCACAAACAAATATCCTAGAATCGGCTTCCTAATAATGGGGTTGAGCATTGGCATTCACGCTCCCCTGGGACTGTGGTTAGTATCCATGTATTCGCTATCTATCTTTGCATATAAATTAACTAATTCTGACATTCGAATTCACAGACATTTGTATTGGCTCGCACTTGGCATTTTATTCAGTTGTATAAGTTTAATCTTACACAAAATTCAATTCCCAATTTTGACTGATGGCACCACTTTCTTGTCTGAAATTGCTATCTCCAAGGAATATATTGACATTGGCTGGGATGCACATAGAGGTTTCAGTATAACTACCTTGGAAAGCATTTATGGCTTTATGATTGGAGGTGGCAGTATTCTTCTTGCGGCAAATTCACTATACGGTCGATGGCGCAAAATGGAATGTTACGAAAGTACATATTACCTGTTTTGTATTGTCTCAGGAATATTTTCGATAACTCTTATTATATTGGCGGCTCTATCTATTCCAATAATCTCCGGCCTTTTTGACCGCGCAATGGTAGATAGATTATTGAATTTCGTCATACTGCTCAACCCAATATTATTGTTTGGAACAATATTGAGACATTACAACGATTGGCGTAAGTTCCTGATTATTGCCGTATCTTTATTGTTCTATGGGTTAAGCGATGCTAATACACTCACACTTGTAATACTAAATGTTTTCGTTGTTTGTAGTACGTATGGCAATAAACCAATTCGGTTGTCGCGAATTGTTTACCTTGTGTTTTCTATTTCCTTAATTTGGATCTACAAATCTACGAATCCGTACAGTCACATATCAAGTGCTTATGTGATTTCACTGCTGCTGTTGGATTCATTGACGGAAAGGTTGCCTCTAGTGAACCGAATTAGGTTAAATTACTTGAAACCATATGCTAAAGTCAGTTCTCTGTTGTTTCTATTAATTCCGTATTATGTTTTTACGTCTATTAGCGAATACGATGATGGAAAATTTCAGGATTGGGAAAGTGATGCGGTTTATGGGTATAGATTTCCTGCGCAAGCATTAATTTTGCAGCCGATAAATTATTATGATACCCAGCTAAAAACCCGTACAAGCACGTTGGTCGATGCTGAAACTATTAATAGTGTTCCATACAGCCCTATAATAAGGAATGATTTGGTGGATGTATTAAAAAATATCTACGGGATTGATTATCTCAACCCAGTAAAGACGGGTTCCCCTGAGGCTGACCCATTGTGGTACAGGAATCTATGGGAGAGTTACAGCAAGGCGGACTGGCGAAAGTTGGCAATGAAATACAAGGTTACACATCTTATTGGTCCAGCAAAATGGGAAATATCGCTAAGCCCTTTGGCAACTAATGGGCAAGATACACTTTACCAGATAGGACAGCCTATGAAATATCCTAAGCTGGCCACGAGAGACGACCAGTAGACAATCTCACAAACCAATGTGCATGGCTAAAGCAGTCTTATTGTTACGTTTCACCATCTGTTCCTGTCGGTTGATGTCAACTACGTGGGTGTATTTTGTGTGGCGCCAATTATAGTGAGGTGATGCTTACTGGAGAGCGTGTATCAGCCATGAGAGTACTTATTACTGGTGGAGCAGGATTTTTAGGCAGTCATTTAGCGGAGAAATTGATAAAGATTGGGCATTCCGTCACTGTTTATGATAATTTTATGAGAGGAGAAGAAGCGGAGAGGAATATAGCAGAAATTGGGGAAAATATTGGCATTGAAACACTAGAAGTGATTCGGGATGACATATTAAATTTGGAGAGGATGAAAGAAGCTATTCAAGACAAAGACTTGATTTTTCATTTTGCTGCTTTACCAAGTCATAGGCTTGCAATGAAAGAGCCGAGGAATTATGCTGAAGTGGACGTTGTTGGAACCGTTAATGTTTTAGAGGCTGCAAGGCTAGCGGAACCATCTCCAGTTGTATTGTTTGCTTCATCAAACAAAGTTTACGGAAAGAGAAAGGACACATTCAAGGAGGATGATTTGTTAAAGCCAGAGGGTCCTTACGGTCTCTCCAAGATGTGTGCTGAGGAATTTTGTCGAATGTACGCAAATTATTATGGGTTGGACATACCAGTGATAAGATACCACCATGTAATTGGCCCAAGATGCCAGCCAGATCGGGAACTGTCAATATTTGTAGAACAGGTAATTCATAATCAAGAGCCAATAGTCCACGGTCATTTTAAAAAAGGGAAATTTACGCCTTGTGCTGCAGATTATACGAATGTTCATGATGTTGTAGATGCGTCCGTAGAAGTGGCATCTAAAACAAGAGGCTTTGAAATTTTTAATCTGGCGACCGGACGAGTTACTACAGTACTGAGAATAGCGGAGTTAGTTATAGAAAGTCTGAATAAAGATGATATAGAACCTGAACTCACGGAGATGTTGTCTCATGAATCATTGCGTCATTCTTCTGACGCATCCAAAATAAAGAAGGTGTTAGATGTAGAATTGAAAACCACCGTTGAGGATTCAATTAGACAATACGTTGACTGGAGATTAAGAATTGGAGCAAGGACTCAGGCGACATACAGACATGGTTAAGGGATTTTTGCCAATACATATTGTCCACAATGGCCATCCAAAGAATGATTTCCTTTCCATCTCGCATGAGATGGCCAATAACTGGCTAAGAGGCGAGCCCGATTTAGTAATTCGTAAGTTATGCGCCTGTCTGTAGTAATCCCAGCACGAAATGAGGAAAAATGCATTGAGACGACCGTCCGCGATCTCCATGCAATGCTGTTCCAAGAGAGTATTGATCACGAGATTGTTGTTGTGAACGACAACTCTGAAGATGGAACAGAGTTGATCCTCGGCAACTTGGGGAGAGAAATCAGTACGCTAAGAAGCGTCAACAATGATCCACCCGGCGGGTTTGGGTTGGCTATTGGGCTGGGACTGGAGAGGTGTACTGGAGAGGCGGTTGCAACGTACATGGCGGATGGCTCGGACAGACCAGAGGATCTCGCCAGATTTTTCGCAGCTCTAAGGGAGAAGAATGTAGACTGCGTGTTCGGGACTCGTTTCTCTACGTCGTCACGAGTGATCAATTACCCCATCCCTAAATTAATCCTTAACCGACTAGGAAACAAGTTAATCCAGATTCTGTTCGGCCTACGATATAATGACGTTACCAACGCTTTTAAGCTCTACCGCCGGGAAGTAATTCAAGGTCTTCTCCCACTCCTTAGTCATCACTACAACATGACAGTTGAGCTACCTTTGAAAGCTATAATCCGGGGTTATTCATACGTGGTCCTACCCAACGATTGGACGAATAGAAAGCTAGGACAATCTAAGCTTAAGATCGAGGAAATGGGATCACGTTACATTTTCATTATCCTATATTGTTTCCTTGAAAAGCTATTGTCCAGGGGAGACTATCGGAAAGGCAAAAGGGGACATTCTTCTTAGGAGTTGCCCCGATAAGCAGATCCACTTACCGGGGCAACTCCATCACTCCTGTGGCTGACTCCCGCGTTGACGAAGGCATTCAATAACTCCGCTGGACAAGAATAATCCGTGCAGTTCCTCTTTCACGTGGCTCGCGCCTCTTTTGCGTTGACGCCAAACCAACTACCAGGAGCGCATGACACCGAAGGTATATTCACCTATAGTGGTCTCGCCGCATGCGGCCAGGTCCGGTACAGCGCCGCACCTTTTCTGTGTACGGAGTGCATGCCAGTTTCCAAGTGTTCAGCGCCCACCACCATCCTAAACACTAGCAGATTTCGAGGTCCCCCGTTGAAGACGGTCACGGCGTCCCGGAAACAGACGTCGCAGCCTAGGTCGAGTGCGACGGGCTGCCGGATTCTAGGCCCACCACAGGTTGTGCGCCAGTTCGGGAATGCGCATGATGGCACGGAAAAATTGTCTCCTCACAGTCGGGACTAATCGCCGGGTGCTTTCCCATTGAAGAGGATGTTCACACGGTCTCGCGCGCGGGGGTAGAATATACTAGAGAGTCCGTTGCCCGGAGGCATTTCCTCGCAATGAATCCGATTACCGTTCGCACCTTCGATGAGCAGCTGCCACAGATGCAGGCCATGCTGCACGACCTGGTGGAGATCGAATCCCCCTCCACCGACAAAGCCGCGCTGGACCGCATGGGTGCGAAACTGACGCAACTGCTGCGCCCACTCGAACCCGAAATCGAGATTGACGCGCAACCAGTCGCCGGGGACAACATCGTGGCGCGCTGGCCGGGCAGCAACGGCCGCGTCGAGGGTGGTTTCCTCATTCTTTGCCACTTCGACACCGTGCACCCCCTCGGCATGCTGGCGGAGAACCCGGTGCGCGTGCAGGCGGGCGAGATATACGGGCCGGGAACAATCGACATGAAAGCCAGCATCGTGCAGGTGCTCTTTGCGCTGCAGGCGCTACGCGCCGAGCAGCGCTGGCCGCAGTGGCCGCTCATCCTGCTGCTCACCTCCGACGAGGAGGTCGGCTCGGAGGGGGCACGCCCGCTGATTGAATCGCTCGGTCGCCGGGCCGGGCTGGTGTTGTGCATGGAACCAGCGCTTCCTGGCGGCGCGCTAAAAACCGCGCGCAAAGGCGTGGCCAACTTCGAGGTGGTCGCGCGCGGACAGGCCGCGCATTCCGGCGCAGATCACCGCAGCGGGATCAATGCAATCGAGGAAATGGCGCACCATGTGCTGGCGCTGCAGGCATTGACCGATTATGAGGTCGGCAGCACCGTCAGCGTGGGCAAAATCACTGGCGGCACGCGCAGCAACGTGGTGCCGGACGAGTGCCGCCTGATTGTCGATTTGCGCGTAACCACGCAGGCGGAAGCGGAGCGCATGACCGCACTGATTGAGGGCCTACAGCCGAACTTGTCCGGCGCACAGCTGCACGTGACCGGCAGCCTGGAGCGAGCGCCCATGCCGCGCACAGAAGCAATCGCGGCGGCTTACCATCGTGCTTGTGAGATTGGCGCGGCGCTCGGGATAGCCATCAGCGAGGGCAGCACCGGCGGCGGCTCGGACGCGAACCTGATCGCGCCATTCGGCGTGCCTATTCTCGACGGCCTCGGCCCGCAGGGCAATGGCGCGCACACCCGCAATGAATCTCTGACCCTAGCGAGCCTTGCCCCGCGCACCGCGCTGCTGGCCGGCATTCTGAGTAAATGGCGCCCCGACTGAAACCCGCCTTTCTCTGGCTCGCTGCGCTCTGGTTTTACTGGTGGACGCGGCTGCACAATCTGGGCGCGCTGCCGGTCTTTCTGGACGAAGCGGCTCACATCTGGTGGGCGCGGCTGGCGTGGGACTGGCAGCCCTTCCACGCTGCCTCGGATGGACGCCTGTTGAATGTGCTCTGGGCGGCGGTCTTCTGGCCGTTCAGCGGCAGCGTGTGGGTGGCGCGCGCCGCCACCGTGCTGCTGACCACTGTGGGGTTCGCGGCGCTGCTGGCCCTCTCCCGACGCTTCTTCCCGCCGCCGACAGCCGCTGTCGCCGCAGTGGCCTATGCGTTCGTACCCTTCGCGCTGTTTTTCGAGCGTATGCAGCTGCCCGATGCGTACGCGACTGCCTGCGCCATATTGCTTCTCTGGTCGAGCGCAGAACTTGCGCGTTCCCCGCACAGGCGAAGCAACACAGCACTCACTGCAATCGCTCTGGCCGCGGGCCTGCTGTCCAAGTTGACAAACCTGGTCTTCGTCCCGGTTCCAGCTCTGGCCGCGCTCGTTCTCGGCCGCCGCGACCGCTGGCGGGCGCACGCCCGCGCAACGTTGCAGGTTTACCTGCTCGCGGCCGTGCTGCTGCTGCCGGTATTGGTGGCGCTGCGCATCATTGCCCACTCCGACCTCGGGTTGGATTTGATCGCCCGCAAGACAGCCGGTTCCCCGGCCGAGATGTGGGCCCAGGCGAAGGTGACGAGCCCGATGGCATGGAGCTTTTTCCGTACGCTGTTCACGCCGTGGCTGTGGTGGCCGGGTCTGGCAACTATCGCCATCGCGCTCTGGCAACGCGCGCGAGCCAGCCTGTACGTTTGCGCCACAGCGCTGCTCGGTCTGCTGCCGCTGATTGCCAAAAGCAACCCGGGCTTCTTGGAGGCGCGCTTCATGCTGCCCTATGTGGCGCTGCTCATCCTGCTGATGGCCGCCGGAGCAGCCACTCTATGGAAGCGGGTGGTGCGGCTGGGTGCAATCATCAGAATCGCGGTGGTGGTTCTAGGGATTCTGGCGCTGCATCCGAGTGGCCAGTTTATGTGGAAGGTTTTCAGCGAACCGGCTGCGCTGGAACTGCCCTGGCGCGATGACTGGGAGTACATCCGCGGCTGGCCTTCGGGTTTTGGGTTTCGTCAGATCGCCGCGCAGTACAACGCGCGCGGCCGGCCACAGCGACTGCTAACCTTCGATCTGGGCGGGCAGCAGCGCCTTGCGGCCTACCTCCCGACCGGTTCTGTGGTCACGCCGGTGTGGGCTCCGCCAGAGGAATTCGCCGCCGGTTTGGCGCCGACAGTCGGCGGCGCGCCCGCGCTGCTGGTGCTCGACCATCCCAAAGATGACGCCGACCTGGCTGCGCTTGCATTGCACTTGCGCCCGCTGCAGACTTACCCGCGGCCCGGGGGCGAATCATGGCTGACGGTTTATGAGCTGAGCGCCCCGGCCAGCGAAAACGACTAGGCGGTCGCCTGCACCCGGTACGAAAACTCAATCGGCATTGCCTGCTTCAACATCGCATACACCGAGCAGTATTTCGTTTTGGAGAGCTCCACCGCGCGCGCTACGGCATCCACTCGCACCTCATCGCCGGTGACGATGTACTCAAGGCTTGCCGTAGTGAAAACGCGCGGGTGTTCCTCGGTTTTTTTAGCCTGAACGCGCACCTCGAAACCAGTCACCTGCTGGCGTTTCTTCTGCAGGATGGAAATCACGTCCATGGCTGTGCATCCCGCCAGCGCAATCAGAACCAGCTCCATCGGCGATGTGCCGCTGCCGGTCTCGGCCGCGCCGGAGGCCAGTTCGACCGCACACCCGCTATCGGCCCGGCCGGTGAAATCCAGGCCCTCTTTCCACCTAACCTCTGCCCGCATCATTGCCTTCCTTTCCGGGAAGCCCGTGCTCTGCGTTAACCACTACGCGCCTATCGCGCGCATCCCCGCCAGCACGCGCGGTAGCGTTCGCGTGTAAAGCCAGTACGCCCCGCGCCGACAAGGATAATCCCACGCCCCCAGCGTGCGCACAACGTGCCCGCGAAAACCGGCCTTGAAGCGCCACACGCCCCAAAGCGGGTCTGCGGGCGCAAACTCATCCGGCGCGCCCCAGAAATCGTAAATACTGCAGCCGGCTGCCTTCGCCCGCCGAATCGCCTCCCACTGCAGCAGGTAATTGGGCATTTTATCGCTGTGAGCCCCACTGGACATTCCATACATGTAGGTCGCGCGCCCGCCGAAAGTGAACACAATCACCGCCGCCACCGCTTCGTCCTCCACCTCCGCCAGCAGCGCCTGCGCAATTCCCGCGCGCATGAAACTACCCCACGCATCGCGATAATAACGCTGCGGGCGGATGACGAAACCGTCGCGCTCGGCGGTGCGCGCATACAGGCTGAACAGCGATTCGAGATCGCTGTCCGTGCCCGCGCGAACCGTCACCCCCTTGCGCACGGCCAGACGAACATTGTAACGAGTCTTCTGCCGGAAGGAAGCCAGCAACGCGGATTCGTCCTGCGCCAGATCTAGCAGCACCGTGTTGCGGAACTGCACCTGCTGCCGGGATTCGCGCCAACCCGCGGCCGCCAGATCCCCTACTACCTCCAGCCCGAGCGCATCCGCCTGCGCCTCCGCGCCGTCTGGCGCGCCATAGCCCACGGCCACTTGCGGGTCAACCTTCAAGAGAAGCGCGCCCTCGCGGCAGGCCAGAGAGCGCAAATCGCGCAGCACCCGCCGACGCAGGTCGGCGTCGGCCCAGTCAAGCAGCGGGCCGCGCGGAACATACGCGATTGCGGCGTGCAGCGCGAAACGCTTTTCACTGCGCCGCAGCATCTGCGCGGCCGCCAGCGGCCGTCCCTCGCACCGCCAGACCCAGCGCTGCGGCGTCCATCCGTGACGCGATTTGAATTCCCCCCAGTCCCATGATTGCAGCAACTCCGCAGCGGGCAGCTCCGCCAGCGTGGCGTGCCACTCGTCTCGGGTTGTCACTGCCTGCATTAGTCCGGTCACGCCTGTACTCCAGCGCGCGCCGCAACAAAGTGCTGATACAGTTGGTGCGCCCACGGCAGGTACACGCGCTCCCACGCGCCCGCATTGCGCTCCAGTCGCCCCCCGAACCCGCGCTTGAAACGATACACCGGCCAGAGGCCATCCTTCCGCGTGGCGAAATCGGATTCAAGCACGTCCGTTTCTGCATCCGGCACGCCCCACAGGTCATAGCTGCCGCAGCCGCGCGCCTTCGCCCAGCGCATTGCCGCCCACTGCAGCGCATAGGATGGCATGCGCTCGCGCTCCTGCTCGCTGGATGCACCATAGAAATACCAGGCGCGCTCCCCGCACGCGAAGACCATCAGGGCAGCGAGCGGGCGGCGTTGATATTCGGCCAGCAGCAGCGTCACCTGCTGCCGCGCCGAATACAGACGGTATGCGCCCCGATAATACTCCGCGGAATGCACCCCGAAGCTGCTGCGCTGACCGGTGGACTGCAGCAACCGCTGAAATGCGGCCAGGTCCGCCCCGGCCGTCTCCGGTGTGGCCGCGCGCACACTAACCCCCCGCCGCTTGGCCAGGCCGATGTTGTAGCGCGTCTTCTGCTTCATGCCCGCCAGTATTTCGTCTTCCGGCGGGGTGAGGTCAACAATGAGTGTGCGCCGCGGCTGCACGGCATGGCGGGCGCGGGATAAGCCGAGATCGCTGAGCGCGCGAGCCGCCGCGCCGCTTTCGGGCAGGTCAGGCTCGATTTGCAGGAAAAGGGCGCGCCGCGCGCGCGCGGCCTCGTCGCAGAGCGCCAGCACATAGCGGCACTGTTCCGTATTCGACCAATCCAGCAGTGGGCCTTTGGGTAGATATGCCACGGATCCGAGACCCAGAGGCAGCGCGCGGAAGAGAATCTGGGCCCCCGCCACTGGCCTGTCTCCGCGCCGCGCCACCACCCTAGTGGCCGCCCAACCGAAGCCACACTTCAGTTCGGCCCAGGAGGATGTTTGCAGGATGTGGGCGCTGACAACGGGCGTAGCCCGTTCGAGCGGGTGCTGCCGGAAGTCCGCAACGAAAGCGTCCCACTCGGCAGCGGTGAGGGGGGCGGACACGGGGGGATTATAGCACCGCGTGTGTGCAGGTTATACCGCGCGAAGGGCAATCAGCGGCCCAAAAAGGTCGGGAAAAGTGGAGCCTTGCCACCCCCGCTCGGCGGTGACACGTGCCGTGCTCATCTGCGGCGGGAGATTGAAACCTTCGAGCGCGAATCGACCACGGTGCGGCGAGCAGGTGGCCGCCGGAAACTGAGCAACCAGAGGGCGGCCAGCAGCAGCAAAGCCGCCAGGTTGAAAACCAGCACCACTCTCCGGAATGGCGAAAGGTAAGGGACAATCTCGAGGGTGTGACTTCCGGCGAGGGATTGCAGCCCGATGAGCCCAAAGGCGGTTGGGAAGGTTTCCACCTCCGCCCCGTCTAGCGTGACGCGCAAGTACGGGTAATAGGAGTAGCTGAGTTGCAGATATGCGGGGGAGGACAGTTCGTAATCCATGCGCACATATTGCGACTCCATCAAATGCTCGCCAACTCTGGCCGTCAGAGCGCTCCCGGAAAGGGCCGAGTTTCCACGGGGGCCTTCCCCGGCGAGGATCGGGATAAAGGCGGCCACGCCACTTTCCCGGTCAATGCTCATCTCGCGGGCGAGGGGAGCAAACTGCAACTGCGGTTCAACAGTCGTTGTCTGCTGGCTCGCCAGCAGGGGCATTCCGCCACCAGTCGGGATTAGCACCGCGCCGTCGTCGGTTTCCACGGCGCCCGGGTATTGCGCCAGCGGCGTCGGACTGTCTGCGATTACCAGACCTGTGTCGGCAATCAACAGCAAATCCCGCGCCGGCCCAAGTAGCTCCTCCAGCGAATACGGGCGGATGCCGTGGGGGTTGGGATTGGTCGGCCTCAAGTTCCGCATAAAGACGGCTGAATAGATGGATGAATGGCCGTTATTCTCATATCCGGCAAGACCTGCAACCATGGGGATCTGCCACCCGTTTTCCGGCTGCGAAGGATCAAGAACACGCCCAACAATCTCATCGCTATGTTTCGCCAACCATTGATGCGCTGCTACCCTGCCGTTCGGACTACCATTGGGGGTGGGCGGCACCAAATAGTTCACGAACAATTGGTAACGCAGCATATCTACTGCAACTAACCCGCAGACCAACGCGAGAATCCCGGCTTTGCGCAAATGCAGCTCCCTCCACAATCGCAGGGTTTTGAATCTTGATTCGAGGAGGCCATCTTCAATCTCACTTACCAGCATTCCTACCCCGGCTGCCCCTATGACCACCACAAAAACGAGGTATTGCCCCTGAGAAGTCAGAAAAAACGAGAAAGGTCCAAGCGCCGAGAACAGCGACATCCCCAGCAGTGCCAGAGGCGCTAGCAGCTGCCATTTCCGGCGAATTAACGCCACAGCCCCGCCAATCAATGCCAGGGTCATGATGCTAATGCCAATGTATCCGTATACCCACCCAGTGCCCTGGCTTCCAGCAAAAGTGAATGTGGCAGCCCAGGGCGTGCCATATAGGGGGTCACCCGGAGACACATAACCTTCCGGATACCAACCCGGTATCACTGTTAGATTAACTTCTCTAAGTGGCGGCAAGGTGAAGTAAAGCGAGGATAACACTCCCATCGAGAGCCAGAACGCCAACCGCTTGACGGCCTGCAGTTTTTCACCGGATGACGGTAGAGCATCCCCGAGCGTAAGCACTCTAATGACACCGTAAACCGCGGAAAAAATGGCACTGTATCCGCCAATAAACGCATGGGCCATCAGCGCGATTGCGCTAACAAACGCTAACCCGATGCCTGTCCGTCGCCGACCTGCATGAACCAGCACTCTATCGACTAAATACAGCTGCAAAGGCCATAGCAGAAAGGTGGGCACCATCGGAAACTTGTTCACGTAAACGATGACATGATAACGATAGTAAGCGAAGCCAAAGGCGAAAGCAGCTGCCAGACCGCCGTATTTGGAGCCTGTCAGGTTTTGAACGTAAATGTAGATGACACACACGGACAGCACGTGCAGCGTCAGGAAAGCCAGCTTGATTCCAATCCATATGTTGGGGATGACAGCATTCACCAGAGCCACCACGGTGAAGAACAAAGGGCTGTAGAACTGCATTAAGGGAAAACCCATATCCCCCCAGTTCGTCCACATGGGCAATTGTGCATGCGTGAGTGCATCTTTGACGAGCCATGCCAACGTGGTGTAATAAATACCATCACTTGCGGCAGTTACATATCCGGGGAGGAGGAAATATATTCCCGATAGCAGTCCAAGGCCTGTCAAAATGACGCCAATGCCAAGCCGATGGCTCACGACCATATGCAGGATATCGCTGACCACACGCCATCGGGTTTCTAGCACCACAAGGGCCAAGAGACTCATCGTCGCCATTCCCCGCACCCACCAGCGAATTTGCTGTACGAACAGCGCCCAGGCTGGTGCCGGCCCCCAGTCCCGCAGCTTCATGAAGGGGCCATACACCGTGTACAGTTCAGCGTGCAGGTAGGCAACCACAAGCCCGAGCAGCGCTAGAATTGATAGCGTCCGCAAAGTGTTGCTTGCAGGCCACGTGGTTGCTGCGGGTAAACCGGGCGACAAAGGCATATGATTGTATCTACGCGCCCAAACGTTTCCTGAAACTTAAAGCCCATACAGCTACTAAACCCACGATTGAAAGGAGATTCACGGCACCAACGATTACTCGCAGTGGTGAAAGATAGGGGACAATCTCTAGAATATGAGCTCCTGCTGGGGACTGCACACCGATCAAGCCAAAGGAGGTAGGAAAGGAGGGAGCTTCCGTTCCGTCAATCAAAACCCGTAAGTAAGGATAATAGGCATAGCTCAGTTGCACGTAGGCTGGTGTGGACACACTGTACTCGATACGAACATACTGCGATTCCATGTCGTGGCTCTGTACTCTTGCCGTTAGAGACCGGTCATCTGACAAAACATCAAGGGAATAAAGCGGATCTGGAGCAGGGATGAACTCGGCTGCTGCCCGCAGCGGATCTATACCCATCTCATTGGCCAAATTGGAGTGGAGTGTCTCCGACAACGTCGACCACGCCGCAGCTTCCGTAGCCCGAAAATGTATGTCTAAGTTTACTTCCTTCACCATACTGCTTGCTATCATCACTAACCCTCTGTCCGTGGGGATCATTACCGCACCATCACCGCTCTTGATTGCCCCCGGATAGTTTTCAAGTTGAGATGGACTGTCCACAACCACCATAGCAGTGTTGGCAACCCGCATCAGGTTGCTGCCCTCATCAAAAAGGCTCACCGGGTCGAATCGGCGCAGGCCAGCTACGAGAGGCGCGGACCATCTTGAGGCAAACCCTTGTGTTGAATATGTCGGCAAATTGGCAATCATCGGAATGTACCAAACTATGTCGCTCTGGCCGAGATCCAAGACACGCCCGTCTATCTGATGACGGTGTTTAGCCAACCACTGATGGGCTGCCACCCTATTCTCCGGGCTCCCATTTGCTGTCACGGGAATCATGTAGTTGACAAACAGGTGATACCGAAACATGTCTAATGCAATCAGTCCACAGATACACCAGAGTATCCATTCCATTCTAATAAAACCAATTTTGGCAAATGGCCGTAACCCGGCCATCCCCCGGCCGATGGTAGCAAGCAGACCGTCTGCAAATTCAGCTATGCACACTCCTACACCCGCAGCGCCCATTATCACCACATATACGAGGTAATCCCCTGGAGAATGAAACAGAAATACAACACTTCCGCCGGGAATCTGGCTGAAGATCTCGGAGAATGGGAGATAGAAGGGACCAAGGGCCAAAAACAAGCTAAGCAACAGCAAAGCGAATGGTGCCACGGTCGCCCATCTCCGACCCAACAAGGCGGAAATGTAACCGACCAGGGCCATCGCCATCACGCTGACCCCCAAATATCCTCCCCACCACCCACTGCCGGACTCGCCGCCTTCGAATGTCAACACATCTTGGACACTCACTGGGGGCAGTAGGAAATCCCCACCAACCCATTCCTGAACAAGGGATAAGTCGCTTTCAAGTAGAGCGGGTAAGGTGTAGAACGACGATGCGAGAACTCCCGACCCGAGCCAGAAGTACAAGTGCAAGATGGCTCCCACTTTCCGGCGCGCCGTCGGCAGAGTTTTCGGGCCGGTCAGGATGCGCAGCACGCCGTACAGAGCGGTAAACAAACCTCCGTATCCGCCAAAGTAAGCGTGGAACAAAAGCCCAGCGGCGCTGACCAACGCCAGCGCAACTCCGATGCGGCGTCCATCTCTAGCCATCAAGTACCTGTCCACCAAATAGAGTTGAAAAGGCCATATTACAAATGTCGGGCCCATATTAAGTGAGCCAAGGTAAAAGAACACATGATAACGATAAAAGGCAAAGCCAAGTGCGAACCCCGCGGTTATGGCTGCATACTTAGACTTGGTGAGGTTATGAACATACAGAAAAATAGCAAGAACCGACATCACATGGTAGGTCAGGTGCAGAAGTTTGACAGCAGACCACACGTTTGGGATGACGATACTTACAACGGCAATCAGTGTGCTGTACAGCGGGCTGTAGAACTGCGTTAGCGGATAACCCATGTCGCCCCAATTTGTCCAAATCGGAAGTTGCCCGTGTCGCAGGGCATCCCAAATAGGCCATGCGATGGTTGAATATGACTCGGCATCGTCGGTAGCTTGTAGATATCCGGGCAGGAGGTAGTCGATACCCGACACGATGCCGACAAAGACCAAAGCGATAATGAGACCTGAGTGGCTCTCCGTGATTTGCCGGCAGAGCTTGCGCACTGTCCCACTCCTGATCTCCAGAACCACAAGGATTGCCGCACTGACAGCGGCAATCCCCCGCGCCACCCAGCGGGTTTGCCGCACCACCTGCGCCCAGAGCGGCGGCGGCCCCCATTCTCTGAGCTTAAGAAACGGCCCGTAAACAGTGTACAACTCGGCGTGTAAGTACCAGATTACAATGGCCGCGAGCGCACACCAGACTGCAATCCGGGCGCGTGATTCTCGCACTACGCTGGTTGTTGATTCAGGGTCACTGCGCATGAAAGGGCCAGCCACTTTGAGGGACCGCGCTCAGGAGCGCAAGTATGAAGCGCCGTTCACATCCACGATGCAACCGGTGAGGAAATCCGTGCCCTCAGAGGCGAGAAACAGCACCGTGCGCGCCACTTCATCCGGCTGCGCAACGCGGCCCAGCGGACTCTGCCGGCGGATGGATTCTCCCCGCGGGCCGGAAAGGGTCTCGGCTGCCATCTCGGTCTGCACGAAACCGGGCGCGACCACATGAACGAAGATATTCTGCGGCGCAAGCGCCTGCGCTAGCGACTGGCTGAGCGCGTTCAAACCAGCCTTGCTGGCGCCGTAGGCCGGGGCGTCAGGCTCTCCACGAAATGCCCCGCGTGAGGAGACGTTCACAATCTTTCCGCCCCCTTGCGCGAGCATGTGCTCCACAACACAGAAAGTGAGATTGGCGGGGCCGAAAAGGTTGACGCCCAGCACGCGCTGCCAGCTGCGCTGCCATTCCCCGTAACCAATCTGGGGCAGCGCATGCCGTACAAAAATGCCGGCGTTGTTCACCAGGATGTTGATGGCGCCCATCTCTTCAACCACCGCGCGCGCCAGCGCTTGCGCTTCGGACGCTCGGGAAAGGTCTGCCTGAAAAAGGGCGTGCCCTCCCGCCAAGAGGGAGGCCAGAGTTTCAGTAGCTTTTTCATTGTTCCGGTGATAATGCACCGCCACGCGCGCTCCAGATTCCGAGAACGCCTGCGCTATGGCTCGACCGATGCCCCCTGATGCGCCTGTCACCAGCACTACTCGATTAGTGAAATCCATGGCCCCTCCCACATTGTTGCACCCTGCCATCCAGTTGATCTCGGGGATAGCCTTCCAGCACCCAGTCAGTATATACTATCGAAAGTCGGGCGAGCAAACAGCGGGCTGCGTTTCTGGCCGCGGCCCTGTGCCACAGAACGAGTGGCAAAATGCTCCCGTTAATATAGACTATCATAACAGGGTGAGAACAAAATGACAGTCGCAAAATGGGTGTACTCCTTTGGTGAAGTTGCCCAACTGGAAGCAGAGCTGGATGGGTCGTGGGAGGCCGTGCGCAGCCTGCTGGGCGGCAAGGGGGCAAACCTGGCCGACATGACCCGCATGGGGGTGCCCGTGCCGCCCGGTTTCACCATCACCACCGCGGCCTGCAATGCCTACCTGCAGGCGAACCAGCAGCTCCCCGATGGACTGTGGGAACAGGCAACCGCTGCGCTCGAGACGGTGGAGACCGCGACCGAGAAGAGATTCGGCGACCCGCAAAAGCCATTGCTCGTCTCCAGCCGCTCCGGCGCGAAGTTTTCCATGCCCGGCATGATGGACACGGTGTTGAATCTAGGCCTGAACGACGAAGTCGCACAAGGCATGGCGCAGCGCGAAGACAATGCCCATTTCATCTACGACTGCTACCGTCGGCTGGTGCAAATGTTCGGTTCGGTGGTGCTTGGCGTGCCGGACGAGGATTTTGAAGACACCCTGTGCAACTACAAGCTGAACCACGCGCGCGCCACAGATGCCGACCTGACGGCGGAGGACTGGCAGCAGGTTACGCGCATATTCCAGAGCCGCGTGCAACAGTACGCGCGGGCACCCTTCCCGCAGGACGCGCACACACAGCTGCGCCAGTCGATAGAAGCCGTCTTCAAATCATGGCACGGTCGCCGCGCCAGAGACTATCGCCGCGCGGCCGACATCGCCGATGATCTCGGTACCGCGGTGACCATACAAACCATGGTCTTCGGAAACCTTGACGCAAATTCCGGCACCGGCGTGGCTTTCACGCGCAGCCCCTCCAGCGGAGAACGGCGTCTGTTTGGCGAATATCTGCCGCACGCGCAGGGCGAGGACGTGGTCGCAGGAATCCGCAACCCGAAACCCATCGAGCAGCTGGAGACCGAGATGCCGGAGGCTCACGGGGAGCTTGCTGATGTGTGCAATAAACTGGAGCGCCATTACCACGAGATGCAGGACGTCGAGTTCACCATCGAGCAGGACAAACTGTGGATGCTGCAGACGCGCGACGGAAAACGCACCGCCCGAGCGGCCGTGTGCATCGCGGTGGACATGGTGGGCGAAGGATTAATCACCCGCGAACAGGCTCTGCTGCGCGTCACCCCGGAACAGGTAAACACGCTGCTGCACCCGCAATTCGAGCCGGAGGCGGTGGAAGAAGCGCGCAGTCAAGGGCGCCTGTATGCCACCGGCGTAAACGCATCCCCCGGGGCCGCGGTGGGTCAGGTGTACTTTGACGCGGACACGGTCGAGCGGGTGGTAAAGGAGACTGGCGCGGCCGTGATTCTGGTGCGGCCGTTCACCAAGCCGGACGACGTACACGGCATGCTGGCAGCGAAAGGCATCCTCACCAGGGAGGGCGGGGCCACCTCGCACGCGGCTGTGGTGGCGCGCCAGTTCGGGGTGCCATGCGTGGCCGCAGCCGCCAGCATTCGCATCAACCTGGAACAACGAAGCATGCGCGCGGAAGATGTGGTCGTGAATGAGGGCGACTGGATTTCAATTGACGGTGCCAGCGGAGATGTGTTCCTGGGACGCATTGCCACCCGCGAGGCCGTATTGGAAGAGCAGAGCGAGCTGCTCACCCTGCTGGAATGGGCGGACGAGGTCTGCGCCGCCACCGGCATGCGCGCCGGCCCGGACGGATGGCCCTCGCGCGGGCTGCAGGTGTGGGCGAACGCAGATTATCCGGCCGACGCGCAGCGGGCGCGCCAGTACGGAGCCACCGGAATAGGCCTGTGCCGCACCGAGCACATGTTCTTTCAGGAAAACCGGCTGCCGGTGATGCAGCGCATGATCCTTGCGCAGACGCCGGACGAGCGCCAGGCCGCGCTGGACGAATTGCTGCCCATGCAGCGCGAGGATTTCGAAGGCATTTTCGAAGCCATGCGGGATTGCCAGGTCATCGTCCGGCTGCTGGACCCGCCGTTGCACGAGTTCCTCCCGGACGAGTACGAGGTCTGGAAGCAAGTGGTCAGCAAGCGGGTCACCTCGCTGGCGCGCTATCTGCTCGGGCAAGAAACGCCGGACGATGTCGCCCAGCTGGAACGGCTGCTCGCTCGTGTACAGGAACTGCACGAGAACAACCCGATGCTCGGATTACGCGCCGTGCGGCTCAGCATCATGCTCCCGCAGATAGTGGAAATGCAGGTGCGCGCAATAATCGAAGCGGCCGCCAACGTGGAATTAACCGGCACCCACGTGCAGCCAGAAATCATGATACCGCTGGTGGGCCACTTGAATGAACTCAACACAATCCAGCCGCGCCTGAAGCGCGTCGCGCGCGCGGTGATGGATGAAAAAGGGGTGGAACTGGCATACAAGTTCGGCACCATGATAGAGATCCCGCGCGCCGCAATCACCGGCGCGGAGATTGCCGAGGCCGCGGAGTTTTTCTCGTTTGGCACTAACGACCTGACGCAGATGACTTACGGCTTCAGCCGCGACGACGCCGAGCGCAATTTCCTGCTGAAATATGTGGAGGACGGCATCCTGCCGAGCAACCCCTTCCAGACCATAGACCGGGACGGCGTTGGGCAGCTCATGCGCATGTGCGTCGAGAGCGGCCGCCACACGCGCCCCGACCTGGAGGTGGGTATTTGCGGAGAACATGGCGGCGATGCGGATTCGATTGATTTCTGCCACCTGATTGGGATGGATTACGTGAGTTGTTCTCCGTTTCGAATCCCGGTCGCCCGCCTGGCAGCCGCTCACGCCGCGTTGCGCCACAAACCAGCCAACTGAAGCCGCAGCGGCTCACATTCTACGGCCGCCAGCAGATACCTGCAGAACCGACGCCGAAACCCACTCAAGTACGGCTGCTAGTCACCTGCATGGTGGACGCCTTTTACCCGCAGGTGGGCATGGCGGTGGCCCCCATTCTCGCGCTGCATGGGTTGAACGTGGGGTTCCCGCCCTACCAGACCTGTTTGGGTGAGGGCGCACCTGGAACATGCTTAGCTGCCAACCGATGTCCAGGTCGATGGCGCCACTGCCGACAATCGCTACGCGTTTTGACATCTTGGATCCTCATCTACTTGAAAGCGTATCACCTTCAGCTCCCATGATCTGCTCGATACGTCTAGATTTGTAGGCGTCGAGCGCTTCTACGACACCCTGATCGATTGGCGGTGGCTTGTACGCCGACAGTTTATCTTTCCAGGCCCGATTGGCTCTCTGAGCGGCATCGAGACCACCTTCGTCACGCCAAGTTTCGTGTGGCGCGAGTGAACTAAGTGTCGACCGGAAGAATGCATTGCGATATCGTTTCCTCGTGTAATCAGAGTCGAGGTGATGTCCGCCAGGACCTATGGCATCGATCTGGTCCAGGGCAAGCGCTGTCGTGTCTACCCGGGGCGCGCGATAGACAGCAAAGAGACGTTCGATCAGTTCAATATCGAGCATAAATTTCTCGAATGAGGCGACCAGTCCGCCATCGAGCCAACCGGCCGCTTGCAGGATGACGTTGGTACGGGCCATGACGGCTGGCCACAAGTTGAAGAGCGATTCGTATGCTGCCTGGGCATCTGGGAGCTGTGACGTCGTCAGGGCTCCAGAACTGCGGTAGGGCAGCCCAACATGGCGCGCCATTTGGGCCCCGGCCGCTAACGTCCACGTTGCCTCTGGTGTGCCAAATGGCACTGCTCCGGATTGCATGTCGAGTGGCGTGATGAAACCACCGTAGATTACCGGGCAGCCGGGGTTGACACATTGGGCCAGAACGATACCCGCCAATACCTCAGCATGCTGCTGGGCAATAGCGGCTGGCAAGGTAATGGGACTCATCGCGCCGATCATGATAAACGGGGTGATTATCGGTACCTGGCCATGGTTCGCCAATTCGATCAGCCCTTCAAGCATGGGGCCATCGTAGCGCAACGGGCTGTTGACGCTGATAACGGCCATGACGACCGGTGTGGTGACAAGCGCAGCGATAGCCTCGTCGGTTGTGGCCCCGGCTGGGGCATGTACCAGCGCCATCATTGTTACGATGTCGCGCGCTACGATGCCGCCAAGCGCAGTCGCCCGCGGCATCTTATCGGTCAGTGTGATGTCGCAATAAGTGGTTTCGAGGTGGCGATAGGAAACAGGAATATCGACGGGTTCGATTAGATGGCCGCCACCGAGGGCTAGTACATCGCTAACGTGGATCAACTTGTTCAATCGCCTGAGATCGTCGAGTGTTCCGTAGCGGCGACCTTTATCAAGGTCGCTGACGAAGGGTGACCCCCCAACGGCACCAAAGACAATGTTCTGGCCGCCAACGGTCAGGTTCTTGTTGGGATCACGCGCCTTCATGGCGATGGTTTCGGGTGCGGCGCTAATTTGCTGTTGAACCAGGCCGGGATCAAGCCAGACGCGTTGCGCCGCCTCATTGACCCGCCCACCACATTCCTTGATAATGGCACGTGCTTCGACATTCCACATTTCGATACCGGTCGTAGCGAGAATTTCCAATGCGCTGGCATGGATGGCATCGACAGCAGCGTCATCCAGCGGTGTGTAGGGTAGCGCTTCGATCTTTAAGATGCCGCGATGTGGTATAGGCGCCACGCCACCTCTCGGTCTTCTCGGACGACGTTTCATGATTTCACCTCGAAGTCATATGTTGGGTGTGCGGCTGAATGGCTATCTGCCTCCGGCGACCAGCAACTTTACCGCGCGTTACACGACTCCATGATCAACAATGAGAGGCAGATGTAGGATCCGCATTGCTGTGCCACCGCCTAATAGCTGTTTCCGCAATACAATGCCTCGTCAACTTGCACTGCTAGCACGGTGGCCTGCGGCTCTTCCCGCCACGCCGTCAACGCGTGGGCCAGCTCGTCCGACGTGCGCGCCCACAGACCTCGGATGCCGAACCCTTCGGCCACGGTCGCCCAATCCACCTCAGCGAAATCCACGCCGCTCGGTTCGTACCCACGCAGCTGCTGCGGGATGCGGATAAGGCTCAGGGCCTGATCACAATAAACGACGAACAACGGCGCTAGGCCCAGGCGGTTTACGGTTTCCAACTCCTGCACCATCATTCCAAAACCGCCGTCCCCGGTGACCCCGACGGTTGGCCGCGCCGGATCCAGCAATGCCAATGCTATCGCGCCAGGAACGGCCATACCCATGGAGGACAGGCCGTTAGAATTGAAATACGTCAGTGGCTCACCTGTCTGCCACGCCTGTGCAAACATCAACTTGTGGGAGCCGGTATCCACTGACAGGCGGGTTTCGGGTGGCAGAATATCGCGCATGACACGGGCGACGTGGTATGGGGCCAGACCAGCGTTCGTGGCCGAGACCGCAGGAGTGATGGCTGCCTGCACGCTCGCGCGCACCCGTGTCCCATTAGATGCCTGCCACGCAGGCTTTCCATTGTAGTCCCGAGTCAGTTGGGATAGTACAGCGCTGACATCACCGACGACCTGCACATGCGGGCGATAGGTTTCAAAGTCCGTGGATGCGTTTGTCACAGCGTGGTAGTTTTGCGCGAGGTGCCAGTCGTGTACCGATTCGACCGGATCGAAGCCGAGGCCGAGGATAAAATCGCACTGGCGTAAAAACTCAGCGATCAAAGCATCACCGGAGGCGGAGATGCACGTTCCCAGAAAGGCATCCGCAGTGGGGTCTACCAACCCCTTCGTCTTCGGCGTATCGGCGTAAGGGATGCCCGTTTGCGCTAGGAAACTGCGCACGCCAGGTGCATCCTTCCGCTGGTCAAGCGCAATTCCTACCACTGCCGCAGGCCGCTTTGCTCGGTTAAGGGCCGCCTGGATGTCTGCAAGCGCATGCTGATCAGTCGGCGGAGATGGCTCGATCGAGAGACCGGCCCCAGCGCGATCTTCATCAGGATGCGTGGCCACATCCCCCGGCAGGCTCAGGTAGACAGGGCCGCGGGGCGGAGTCAGCGCGACATCGATCGCGCGTCGGAGCGTCTCCCGCGTGCCTGTGCCATTTAACGCGACAGAAGCTTTGGTAATCGGCGCGAACATCGTGTTGAGTTCCAGGTTCTGATGGCTGTGCCAACCTGCGAGAGATGTCGCCGTGCGGGCCGATAGAGCCAGCACTGGATGCCGGTCGAGTAACGCGTCACCGACGCCAAGCACTAGATTGCAAGCGCCTGGCCCCAACGTAGACAGGCAAACTCCGGGAGAACCAGTGGCCTGCCCCACGGTTCCGGCTGCGAGGGCTGCCGCAGACTCGTGGCCCATGAGCACAAACTGGATTCCGGCCGATTCAAACGCATGAATTAAATCGACGACTTCGCCACCTGGATGGCCGAAAACGGATCGGACGCCAGCGGAGTGTAATTCGTCCGCGAGGACCTGCGCAGTGGTCTGGGTCATCGGCAAATTATCCCATATTTCAAGGCGGTGGCCTTCTGGCCGACCTGCAGGTTAGCCTCGCTCAGATTGACTCCAGCAAGGAAAGCGTGGAAAAGATTGGCGGCGTCGAGGGTGGCGTCGGTCATGTCAGCATCGCTAAAGTTGATCGCGTGCGCAATTGAGTCTGGACGGAACCATGATACAGCGGTATACTGCGGCGCTTTGTAATGAATTGGCGGTTTACATCGTAAATCGAGAGGGTTCTGATGACCAAAAAGAAAGGTGATTTCAGCACCAAGTGGCGCAGAATGGCGACGACGACATGGCTGCAGCGGCTGCGCGATTTCGTGCTGCTCACAACCGGGGCACTGTGTATTGCCGTGTCCACAAATATGTTCCTGGCGCCGATGCACATTCCGGACGGCAGTTTTCTGGCATTCGGGCTCGTTGCGCGCCATTATTTCGGCCTGCCGCTCGGAGTGGGGCTGCTGATGATGCGCCTGCCAGGACTGTTCTTCGGATTTAGATATCTCGGTCGCTGGCGCTTCCTGATCCGCACTGGTTGGGTCGCCCTGCTTATTTCGGCCGCCATTGATCATTCGGCCCCGCATCTCGCGCCGCTATCGGAGAACCCGATGCTAAATGTGCTCTACGGCGGCCTGACCGGCGGAGTCGGCGCCGGATTGATTTTCCGTGGACGGGGCAGCACCGGCGGCACCGGCGTGTACGCGCGCATTCTACAACGCTTCACTGGCTGGCCGATGAGCCAAATCCTGCTGTTGACTGACAGCGGAATTCTGCTGGCAGGCTGGGTGTTCGGCTGGGAATCAGCCCTGTTCGGAGCACTGGCCCTGTTTATCTGCGGGCTGGCTATCGATTTCACGCTGGAAGGGCCAAGCGTAGTGCGCACGGTCACAGTGGTCACCAGACATCCCGGGGAGGTCGGCGACGCAATCGTGCGCCGCTTTCACCGAGGGGTGACAACATGGCAGGCACGAGGCGTATATTCCGGGCAAGAGAAATCGGTGCTATTCTGCGCCATCAGCCGTTCAGAAGTGGAGGCGCTCCGTCAGCTGGTGCTGGAGGTGGACCCGAGCGTATTTCTTGTGGTCGGTCAGGCTCACCAAGCTCGCGGAGGTGTGTTGCGCGATCGCCCGGCCCATTGATTCGCCCGGGTCATGCTAGAATGCCAGTATGATCCAGCCCTCTGTAGCGATAGTTGCTTCTCTGCTGGCATGCGCCATCCCCGGCACGTTGTTCGCGCTGCTCTTTTACCGCGCCGACCGCTATGAGCGCGAGCCAATCCATTTTCTGGTGCTGGTATTCCTATGGGGCACGGTGCCGTCAGTGCTGCTGAGCGAGCTGCTCAACCCGCAACTCATCAGCCCGCTGGCCTGGCTATCGCGCGACACCGTAAACACGCTGGTAGCACCCGCCGTGGAGGAATTTCTCAAGGCGCTCGCCATCGCCGCAGTCTTCGTGCTAGCGCGGCAGGAGTTCGACGGTGTGCTGGACGGCATGGTGTACGGCGCGATGGTCGGTCTGGGATTCGCAACCGCTGAAAACTACATCTATTATTTGGATGCGCTGCAAAGCGGAGGCTGGTACGCGCTCTTCGAGCTGTTCATTTTACGCGGGCTGGTGTTCGGTATCTCGCATGCGATGTACTCGGGCTTGGTCGGCGCCGGTTTTGGGATGGCGCGCCACGCGCTCGGCTTCTGGAAAGATGCCGGGTACATCACGGGCGGGCTGCTGGGCGCGTACGC
>PVBE012706978.1_pt1 | contig 26409 bp, 29 predicted proteins | sample 1631181 | NCBI WGS metagenome assembly PVBE01 (sample SAMN08397723, study PRJNA350692) | Marine metagenome, whole genome shotgun sequencing project. | isolation source: water | place: Pacific Ocean | collected 2012-04 | reverse complement strand
CGGGGTTAACCTTATCCTGTTAAAATAATCCTACGGGACCCGGGCGGAACATGGCGAGACGATCCGGCGGATCAGGAAGGTCGCCGGGAACCACCCCACCGCCGTTCTCCAGGATCTCTGCGGTCCGAAGTTGAGGCTTTCCCGTCCGGTTGCCGGCGAGCCCGGGGATATCATCGAACTGTCGCTTCCCGATTCGGTGAAAGAAGGCGATCCCGTCCTGCTCGCCGACGGGTTGATGCAACTCGAGGTGGTGGACGCCGGTCGTTCCCGGGTTCTCGTCGGGGGGAAGATCTCCGCGGGGAAGGGGATCAACCTGCCCTCCTTCCGGCTGGACGTTCCCTCGCTGACGGAGAAGGACCGGGAAGATCTCGCGTTCGGCGTGGCGCAAAACGTGGACTTCGTCGCGCTCTCCTTCGTTCGAACCGCGTCCGACCTCGACGAGGTGAAAAAGAGCGGGATCCCCGTCATCGCGAAGATCGAAAAGGCGCGGGCGGTGGAGGAAATCGAGGACATTCTCGCCGCGGCGGACGGGATCATGGTCGCGAGGGGAGACCTCGGAGTCGAAATCCCGATCGAGCGGGTTCCGCTGGTCCAGAAACGGCTGATCCACCTCGCCAACCGGGAGGGCAAGCCGGTGATCACCGCCACGCAGATGTTGCGGTCGATGGTGGAAAGCCGGATTCCCACCCGGGCGGAGGCGACCGACGTGAGCAACGCGGTTCTGGACGGCACCGATGCGGTGATGTTGAGCGAGGAGACCGCGGTGGGGAAACATCCGCGGGAGACGGTCCGGGTGATGCGCCGGATTCTCGACGAGACGGAGAAACATTTCGAAGCGGCCGAATTCAATCCCACCTCCGACACGAAGGACATTATCTGTCACGCCGCAGACATGCTCGCGGTCCGGAGCGGCGCGGCGGCGATCGTCGTTCCCACCCGTTCCGGGTTCACGGCCCGGATGGTCTCGCGCTTTCGTCCCGCCATCCCCATCATCGCGCTGACCCCCTCGGACGAGGTGCGGCGCAGGCTTTCCCTGAGTTGGGGCGTGACGGCGGTGACGGTCCCCTGGTATGACGGGGAGGAGAGCGTCCTGGACCGGTTCCGGGAACCTGTCCTGGAGACGGGGTTGGTGAAAAAAGGAGAGACGGTCGTCGTGACGGCGGGATGGCCCTTCGCGCAACCGGGCATCACGAACCTGGTTCACCTGGCAACGGTATGAAATCCCAAAACCCGGTTGAATTTTGAATCCAAAATCACAAGGGGTCGGGTTTGGGGTATCCTGCGGGAGTTCCCGGACGGATCCCTAGTTGTTCGGGAAAACGAACGCCTTCGTGAGTTGGCGGAGCTTTTCCGGATCGTTCGATTTGACCTTGCCCATGACGAAGTCGATCGGGCCGGGACGGAACTTTCCGTTCACCATCCGCTTGAAGAGGTTCGGGGAGGTCTTCAGGACGCAGTCGGCTTTCTCGTTCCGGCCCTTCTTGACGACGCAGGTTTTCGGGGAGAGCGTGACCGTCCACTTGTGGTCGGCGTCGTCTCCCAGGGAGAAGTAGTACGTGGTCTTCTTTTCGAAGGAGCCCTTCTTGTACCGTTTCTTCATGTTCTCGAAGATTTCTGTCAGTTCTTCGCTCATCTCTTCATCCTCCCCAAAATGGAAAGAGGGATCATACAAAAGGGGGGGGGTGATTTCTACCCCAATCCGTCGAGCGCCTCGAGGATGGTCCGGTTCGCCCGGGGGAAGGCGAGTTTCTTCAGGTCGCCCCGAAGCGCCCACCGGACCTCGTCGGAGGAGATCGCCCTCGCGCGCCCCCGAACGTGTCTGCAGAGGTAGGTGTGCAGGCGGACCGAGAAGTGTGAATAACGGAAAGGGACGACGGTGAGAAGGCGACCGACCCCGATTTCGATTCCGACCTCTTCCCGGAATTCCCGGGCGAGAGCCCGCCGGGCGGTTTCCCCTTTCCGGATCTTCCCACCGGGAAATTCCCAGAGGCCGCCGAGGAATCCGGACTCCTTCCTCCGGGAGACGAGAACCTTTTTTCCCTTCCGGCAGACGCCGACGGCGATCTCGTGGTGGGGGATCGCCCGCGGTTTCGCCCGTTCCGGCACCTGGTCGACCGTTCCCTCCCGGCGCGCGTCGCACCACCTTTTCAGCGGGCAATCGGGGCATCGGGCGTTCCGCGGGGTGCAGATCGCCTGGCCGAGTTCCATGATTCCCTGGTTGAAATCTCCGGGCGTGGTCTCGTCGATCGTCTCGCGGAGAAAGTATTCGATGATTTCCACGGGGGGCTTTGGATCGTTCATGAGGCGCGAGACGACGCGCTCCACGTTCCCGTCGATCACCGGGACCGGTTCTCCGATGGTGATGCTGGCGATCGCCGCGGAGGTGTACTTTCCGACTCCCGGGAGCGTGAGCCAATCGTCCGAATCTTCCGGGAGGAGACCCTTGTGTTCCTCCCGGATCAGTCGCGCCGCCTTGTGAAGGTTGCGCGCGCGGGCGTAATACCCGAGCCCTTCCCACGCCTTGAGCACGTCCGAAAGCGGTGCGCGGGCGAGGGCGCGCACGGAGGGGAATTTCCGGAGGAAGCGGCGATAGTAGGGGATCACCGTCTCTACCCGGGTCTGCTGGAGCATGATCTCGGAGACCCAGACCCGGTACCGGTCGGTGTTCCTGCGCCAGGGAAGGTCCCGCCCGTTTTCCCGGAACCAACGGCACAACGCGCGCGAAAAGCTCTTCGGGCTCACGTACCGGATTATAAAAAAGGGTCGCCGGAACCGGTTACATTAATAAGGAAAGCGCGCTAGAATTTCCGCGATGCGAACGGACGTGATCATCGTGGGCGCGGGAATCGTGGGTTCCTCCATCGCGTATGAACTGGCGAAGGAAGGCCTCCGTGTCGTCGTCGTCGACCGGGGCGAAGTGGGGCGGGAAGCCTCCTGGGCCGCCGGGGGAATCCTGACGCCGATCCATCTTTCGAACTATCCCCCGGACCTCGTCCGGATGTGCCTGGAAGCGCAGGCGATCTATCCCGGGTTCGTCTCGGAGATCGAAACGGAATCAGGAATCGACGTGGAGTACCGGGAGACCGGATTGCGGGTGTTGGCACGGGACGAAGCGGATCGGAAAGTGGTGGAGGCTCTTCGTCTCTGGAAATCGGAGCACGGCCAGCCCGTGGAAGACCGGCCCGACGGCATTTTCCTTCCCGATGTCCACCAGGTGCGCAACCACCGCCTTACGCGCGCGATCGCCGCGGCGGCCGTGAGAAGGGGCGCGGAATTCCGGACGCAGACGGAGGTGACCGGGTTCCTGAAGGTGCCCGGAAAAATCCATGGGGTGCGCACCGGGCAGGGCGATCTGCAGGCGGAAGTGACCGTGCTGGCGGCGGGCGCCTGGTCGGGCGAACTGGGGGGCCTGCTCGGAATTTCCGTGCCGGTCCGTCCCGTGAAGGGGCAGATGCTGCTTCTCGGAACGGAGCCGGACTCGATTCCGAACATGATCCTGCATCGAGAAGAGTACGTCGTGCCGCGCGCGGACGGAAAGGTGCTCGTGGGAAGCACCGTGGAAGAGGAGGGCTTCGACAAGAGCGTCACGGTGCGGTCGATCCGGTTTCTTCTGCAACGGGCCGTCGAAATCTGTCCGGAACTGGAGGAGGCCCCCCTCCTGGGAACCTGGGCGGGCCTGCGTCCGGCGAGTCCCGACCGGATGCCGCTGATCGGAGCGGTCCCGGATCTTCACGGGCTCTTCCTGGCGACCGGCCACTACCGGATCGGGATCCTGCTCGGACCCCTGACCGGCCGGATCATGCGCGACGAAATCCTTCGCCGGTCGTCCGAATCGATCGCCTCTTCTTAGAAAGGTTCGAGGTCGAACCGCAGGATCGAATTCTGAAGGGGCATCTCGTTCCGCCGGAATTCCCCCCTTTTCTCCAGCGCGATTTTCCACTCCCGGACCGTTCCCTGTTTTCCGAAGCGGGCGAACGTGAAGGGCACGCCTTCCGAGCCGAGGGGGGAGGGGCCGTTCATGACGTGGAAATGAAGATGCGGTTCCGTGGAGTTTCCGGAATTCCCCAGGAGTCCGAGGACCTGCCCCGTTTCCACGCGATCGCCCACTTGCACGCGGAGGCTTCCCGGTTGCAGGTGGGCGTAGAAGGCGAAGCGGTGGGGAGCGAGTTGCAGGACGACGTGGTTTCCCCCGATCGTTTCCGGCGTGATCGGAACTGCGCGGGAACGGAGACCCGGCACGTTCCCGGGGATGCCGTCCCGGAGGGCGACCACTTTTCCGGGGGCGACCGCCAGGAGTTCCGCTCCGTAGGCGAGGTAGCTCCCGTTCTTTTTCGGATCGCCGTTGAACGTGGCTCCGGCGGGTCCGAGTTTTACAAAGTCGATGGCGAACCGCTGGGAGATCCGGAGGCGGCCATCGAAGGGGAGAAGGGCTCGGCGATGGGCGCTCCCGTTGGAGGGTCCGTTCCCGGCGAGCCAGTTCGCGCCCCGAAGAGGGGGATGAAGCGGGGGAAGTTCCGCCCGGGAGACGGGACGGGCCGACGTCGAGATCTCTCTCTTGTCCGCGAAAAGAACCCGGTGCCGGATCGAGTCAGGGCGGCGGTCGGTCGAGAGCCATACGAAAAGAATCGCCCGTTTCCCGGGGGGGATCGAGAGGGGGTTCCGGGGGCGGGGAACACCGGGGTGAAAAAGATTCCGGCCCAATTGTCCGGCCTCGATCCGGGTTTGTCCGACGACCTCCACCGCGGAAAGGGTGACCGGTTCCCTTTCCAGGTTGGTGATGTGCAGTTCGTACGCGAGGCGCCAGTTTCCTTCGGCGGGAACGGGGACGAGGGGTCCGCGGGTTTCCACCTCGACGACCGGCGGCCACGAGGAATCCTGGACCGGGTGGAAGGAAAGGCACAGGAGGAGGAATCGGATCATGGGGAACTCCCAACATGGTTTTTCAGATCCGCGAAACGGTCGATCCGAAGGGAAGCGGAATCGAGGTCTCCCTGCCGGTGATATCCGTACGTAACCGCTACGATGGGGATTTCCGCGTTGCGCGCGGTCTGAAGGTCGACCGCGCTGTCGCCGACCAGGAGAGGGCTGCGGGCGGGCAGTTTCTCCAGGAGGTTCCGGATCACTCCCGGGTCCGGTTTCCGGACGGGAAAGGAGTCTCCTCCGAAAATCTCCGCGAAATGACCGGCGATTCCCAACCCGGTGAGGATTTTCCGGCAGAGACCTTCCGGCTTGTTGGAGAGAACCGCCTTTTTCCCGGGAATGGTTTCGAGCGTTTCGGCCACCCCGGGATAAAGCTTCGACTTTCGGAGGCAGTGGGTGTCGTAGAGGCTGAGAAAATGTTCGAGGAGTCCGTCGTGGGGCGGGGGGGTGGTCCGTTCGATCAGTTTCCGCACGCCGCTTCCGATCGCGGAGACGATGGTATCCCGGTCGGGCACCTCCCGGTCGCGTTCGCGGTAGACCTGCTGGAGCGATTCGGCGATGTCCTCCGCGGTATCGACGAGGGTGCCGTCGAGATCGATGATGAGAAGGTCGGGCTTCATCTTCGGTCGAGTATAGGGCGGAAGCGTTCGGTGGAACAGGGTTGACACGACATATGAGGGGCGGGATAATCCCGGTTCTTCTCACCCGGCAGACAGAAATTCCGGAGGATCAGGATGGAATTCTACGGCAACAACGCCGAAATGATCGCGGACCTGAAAGGGGTCGTGACCATCGAGCCCTTCGCGGTGACGGACCGGGAAAAATTCCGGTCGGCGGTCGACAAGCTCGTCTCCACCGCCGTTTTCGGGGGCGAGGCGAAGACGGGTGCTCGATGGATCATCCGCACGGGCGCGAACGCCTGCGGGGCGGTTTCCGCCTCCATCCAGGGACTTTACGATGCCATCGGCAGGGGGGAGGCGGACGGATTCACCGTTCCCGCCCACAACCTGCGCGGGTTGATCTACGACAAGGCGCGGGCGATCTTCCGTTCCGCCCTGGCGCTCGACGCAGGCGCGTTCATCTTCGAGATCGCGCGAAGCGAGATGGGGTATTGCGAAGTGCGGCCGGGCGAGTACTCGGCCTGCGTCCTCGGCGCCGCGATCAAGGAGGGGTGGGAAGGCCCGGTCTTCATACAGGGCGACCATTTCCAGTTCGCCGCGAAGGACTTCTTCCAGGATCCCGAAAAGGTGACGCGGGAGATCAAGGATCTCACGAAGGAGGCGGTCGAGGCCGGGTTCTACAACATCGACATCGATTCCTCCACGCTGGTGGTGCTCGACCGGCCGACGGTCAAGGAACAGCAGAGGGACAACTACGAACGGTGCGCGGAGCTCACAAAATTCATCCGCGGAATCGAGCCCGTCGAAATTTCCGTCGGGGGCGAGATCGGGGAGGTGGGAAAAAAGAATTCCACCGTCGAGGAGTTCGACGCCTTTTACGAGGGATACCGGGAGAACTGGGACGGCAAGCCGATTTCGAAGATGAGCGTGCAGACGGGGACCGCCCACGGGGGCGTCATCGCCGAGGACGGCACGCGCGCGAGGGTCAAGCTCGACTTCAAGGTGCTGAAGGAAATTTCGGCCGCCTGTCGCAGGCAGGGAATTGCCGGCGCCGTCCAGCACGGGGCCTCCACCCTCCCCGAAAGCGCTTTCGACCAGTTCCCGGTTCACGACGCCGTGGAGATCCACCTCGCGACCGAGTTTCAGCGGATGGTTTTCGATCACGAAAAATTCCCCTTCAAGGCGGAACAGGTGGAATGGGTGAAACGCGAGAAGCCGAAGGAGTGGAAGGAGGCGCAGACCGAGGCGCAGAACGTCGAGAAGTCGATCAAGCGGACGTGGGGTCCCTTCAAGGAGAAGATGTGGAGTCTTCCCGACGACGTGAAGGAGTCGATCGTGGGCGGGTTGGAAGAGAAGTTTCGCACGCTGATGACCCTTCTGAACGCGAAGGGGACGCGGACGGTCGTGGACCGGTTCGTCAAGGCGGAGGCGGTCTCTCCGCCGAAGCCGGAAGGACTCCGGGATGGCGTCTAAGATCACCACGCTCCAGCGCCACATCGTGGAGGAGCAGTCCCTTCACCCCGAGGCGACCGGTCATTTCACGTCGTTGATGTGGGATCTCGTTCTTGCGATCAAGATCATCGCCCGGGAAGTACGCCGGGCCGGGTTGATCGATATCCTCGGGAAAACCGGCGATATGAACGTGCACGGGGAGGAGGTCAAGAAACTCGACGAGTATGCGCAGGACCGGATCTTCAAGGCGATGGATCACGGCGGTCATCTCTGCTGCATGGCGAGCGAGGAGCGGCCTGACCTGATCGAAATTCCCCCGCAATTTTCGAAGGGGAAATACGTTCTCCTTTTCGACCCCCTCGACGGCTCTTCCAACATCGACGTGAACATCTCCATCGGGACGATCTTTTCCATCCACCGGAAAATCACCCCGGGGGAGGACGGTCACGTGGAAGATTGCCTTCAGCCGGGAACACGACAGGTCGCCGCCGGGTACGTGATCTACGGGTCGAGCGTCATGCTGGTCTACTCTTCCGGTTCGGGCGTGCACGGATTCACGCTCGATCCCACGATCGGCGAGTTCCTCCTTTCCCATCCAAACATCAAGCTGCCTCCGACGGGAACCACCTATTCCATAAACGAGGGAAACTCGATTCACTTCGACGAGGGGACACGCGCCTTCGTCGCGAAAATGAAGGAAATTGATCCGAAGAGGGGGAAACCCCGTTCCCTCCGGTACGTGGGAACGCTGGTGGCGGATTTTCACCGGACGCTGATCAACGGCGGGGTCTTCCTCTACCCCGCGACGCCCCGGCCCAAGTTGAGGCTCCTCTACGAGGCCGCCCCCATGGCCTACCTCGCCGAGCAGGCGGGAGGAAAGGCGTCGACGGGGAAGAAACGGATTCTCGAAATAAAGCCGACGGACCTGCACGAAAAGGTGGCGCTGATCCTGGGCAGTCGGGAGGACGTCGAGCTTTTCGAAAGCCTGCAGAAGTGAGCCGGGACATTACCGGCGACCGGAAGGGACTCCGGAGGCTTCTCCGGGAGACCCGGTCCATCGCGGTGGTAGGATGCTCTCCCAGGCCGGACCGCGACAGTCACCAGATCGCGAAGTACATGATGGAAGATGGGTACGAAGTCTTTCCCGTTCATCCCGCCCACGAGGAGATCCTCGGCGTCCGGGCGTACCCCGATTTGAATTCCCTTCCCGGTCCGGTCGACATGGTCAACGTTTTTCGCAGGCCCGATGCGCTTCCGGAAGTGGTCGACCAGGCGATCGCGATCGGGGCGAAATCGCTCTGGACGCAGGAGGGTGTGGTCCATCCCGAATCGACCCACCGTGCCCTCGCGGCCGGCATCGCCATCGTCGTCGACCAGTGACTCCGCACCGTCCACCGCGTGTTCGGTGTAAAAAAGAGTTCCTGACCATCGGATCGTTTTTTTCTCACCCCATTTATCGCATCCCTTTTACGTCAAGGACTTTTGGGATGAGTTCCCGCGTTCGGATCGAAAGGGGTCAATAGCCGGCGAGGGACCGGACGTCCCGGTCGGCGAGTTTCGCGCGGCCTTCGAGGAAGGTGAGTTCGATCACGAAAAGGCATCCGGCGACTTCGGCGCCGAGGCGGTCGACCAGTCTGCAGGCGGCTTCCGCCGTCCCCCCGGTCGCGAGCAGGTCGTCCACGACGAGAACGCGATCCTCCTTGGAGAGGGCGTCTTCGTGCATCTCCATCGTCGCTTCGCCGTACTCGAGTGTATACGTCTCGGCCACCGTTTTCGCCGGGAGTTTTCCCGCCTTGCGGATCAGCGTTACGCCCGATCCGCAAAGGACGGCCGCCCCGGCCGCGAAGAGGAATCCCCGCGATTCGATCCCGGCGATCGTGGTCGCGTTCCGCTCCCGCGCGATGTCGGCAATCCACCGGCAGATCTCTTCCAGAACGGAGGCGTCCCGGGTGACGGGAGTGATGTCCTTGAAGACGATGCCCGGTTTGGGGAAGTCGGGCACGTCGCGGACCAGGCTTCGAACGCGATCTCCGAGGTTCATTCTTCCTCTTCCGCTTCCAGGATCTTCGACAGGCGACGATGCAATCGTTCCAACGCGAGTTCCTGGATTTGCCTCACCCGCTCGCGCGTGATCTTGAGTCTCTTGCCGATCTCGCCCAGGGTCATCGGCTGGCCGTCGTACAGCCCGAATCGAAACCGCAGGACCCTCGCCTCCCGCTCGCTGATCGACCGGAGGAGGTTCTCGATCCGTTCCCGGTCCATGTCGTCGAGGGGGTTCCGCTCCGGGGTGCGTTGCGCTTTCCTGTCGGCCACATCGCTCGAGGGCCACATCACGTCGAGGGAAACGGGCCTTCCCAGGTTGTCACTCGCGTTGATCGCCCGCTTGAGGATTTCGACGCCTTCCGGTCCGATCTCCATCGTTTCGGCGATTTCAGACAGGGCGGGTTTCCGTCCCAGTTTCTGCGTCAACTCGTTGTTGATCGTCTTCCAACGCGCGATCACCTCGATCAGGTAGGAGGGAATCCGGACGGTTTTGGCGGTGTTGGCAAGCGCGCGGCGGATCGCCTGTCGGATCCACCAGGTGGCGTAAGTGCTGAAGCGGAACTTTTTCTTCGGGTCGAACCGTTCTGTCGCCTTGAGCAGTCCGAGGTTTCCCTCCTCAATGAGGTCGAGGAAGGAGAGGCCTTTTTTCAGGTAGTTCTTGGCCACGGAAACGACGAGGCGGAGGTTGGCGCGGATGAACTTGTCGCGGGCGGCCTGCCTCTCCTCTTCGGTCGCGCTCCGTGACTTCATTTTGCGGGCAAGTTGGCGCTCTTCCACCGCGGTGAGGAGGGAGACCTTCTGGATTTCCTTCAGGTACTGCTCGACCCCCGATTCATCGTTGGCAAACATGCCCCGGCCGTTCGCTGATCGCACCGCGACATGGTACATCGGGAGGCGACGATCAATCAAGAAACGAGTTCGCGGTATAGCGATTCGTATGTGGAGACCATCGTGGGTATGGAAAAGTGGTTTTGGGCTCGTTCCCGGGCGGCGTGGCCGAGTCGGAGGCGTTTGGCGGGGTTTTCAAGGAGATGCCGAACCGGCGTCTCGAGATCGCTTCCGGCGAGGATTCCCGTTTCCCCGAGGATTTCCCGCGTTCCGCCCACGTCGGTGGCGACCACGGGGCATCCCGCCGCCATCGCCTCCGCGACTGCGTTCGGGAATCCCTCTCCCAGCGTGGAGGCGTGGACGAAAATGTCGACGTCCACGAGATCCGCGGAGACGTCGTCGCGCCATCCCGCGAACCGGACGTTCGGGCCTGCCATTTCTTTCAGCGCGGCCTCTTCCGATCCCCGTCCGAGGAGAACGAAATTCGCTCCGGGAAAGGACCGGGCCAGGAGAACGAATTCCTTTCCGCCTTTCCCGGGGTCGAGCCGGCAGGCGGTGGCGACCATCGGGTCCAGGCCGAGTTCGGCCTTGATGCCCTTCCCGTTCCGGGGGAGGGGCACGCCGTTCCAGATGATCTTCGCCTCCTTCAATCCCATTTTCTTCCGGGCATGGTCGGCGACCGACCGGCTGGCGCAGACGACGCGGTCGAAACCGGTCCAGGTGTGCCGCTCCACGGGGAAGTACCACGGTTTTCCCTCCTGCGTACGGAGCGAACAGATCGTCCGGGGCGTTCCCGCGAGGCCGTCGAGGATTCTGCCCAGGACGTTCGCGTGAAAGAGGAGGGTGTGGAGGATGTCGGGTTGAAATTTCCGGAGCGCGGCCAGGGCCCTGGGGATCACCCGGGCGTCCCATTTCCCCTTCATGTCCAGGGAGACGACCTCCACGTTCCCGGGAAGTCGTTTCCCGACGGGGCCTTCTCCGACCAGGGAGAGGACGCACGTTTGAAAGCCGGGGCCGAGGTGGGTGACGAGCCTTTCGAGGAAGCGTTCCGTGCCGCCGATTTCAAGATCGGTGATCAGGTAGGCGATTCGGATCACGTCAGGTAATGAAGCAGTTGGGATATGCGGGAGCGCATTTCATCCCGTTCGAGGATCATGTCGAGGAATCCATGTTCCATGAGAAATTCCGAGGTCTGGAATCCCTCCGGCAGATCCTGCTTGATCGCCTGCTTGATGACGCGCGGGCCGGCGAAGCCGATGAGCGCGCGCGGTTCGGCGATCATGATGTCTCCCAGCGCCGCGAAGCTGGCCAGGACGCCGCCCATCGTGGGATTGGTCAGGATCGAGATGAAGAGTCCGCGACTTTCGCTGAAGCGGGCGATGGCGGCGGAGGTTTTTGCCATCTGCATGAGGGAGAGGCATCCTTCGTGCATGCGCGCGCCTCCGCCCGATCCCGAGACGAAAATGATCGGAAGTTTTTCCCCGGTGGCGTATTCAAAGCCGCGGGTGATTTTCTCCCCCACCACGGAGCCCATCGAGCCCATCATGAAGCGGGAATCGGTCATCCCGAAGACGACTTTCTTTTTGTCGATCGTGCCGGTTCCCAAGATGCAGGCGTCCTTCTGGCCGGTCGCTTTCTGCGCCTTCAGGGTCTTGTCCCCGTAGTTGGTGGGGCCCTCGAACTTGAGGGGGTCGTTCGAGGCGAGATCTTCCCACATTTCGTCGAACGATCCTTCGTCGAGGAGGAGGCGGATCCGCTCTTCCGGGGGGATGTTGAAATGGAAGCGGCATTCAGGACAGACCTGGTTGCTCTCGTCGACCGCCTTCCGGTAGACGGTGCCGTCGCAGTTTGGGCACTTGATCCAGAGGCCGCCCGGAAGCTCCCTCTTTCTTCCCAGGAACTTCTTTATTCGTTCAAAGGCCACTCGCGTTCTCCGCCCGGGACCGCAGTCCCGCGATCGTTCCCGGAATATCGTCGGAGCGGAAGGTGGCCGTTCCCGCCACGATGACGTTGGCTCCCGCGCCCGCGGCCCCTTCCACGGTCCGGAGGTTCAATCCTCCGTCGACCTGCAGATCGACCGTTCCGGACTTCTCCCGCAATTGTGCCACCTTCGGGAGGACCGACTCAATGAACTTTTGCCCTCCGAACCCGGGCCAGACGGTCATCGCGAGCACGAGATCGACGTCGTCCAGGAAATCGATCACCTCTCCCGGGGTGTCCGGGTTGAGGGCGACACCCACGGTTTTACCGCGGGAACGGATCAATTCGATCGTTTTTTGAAGCCGGACCCGGTTGTAGATCTCCTTTTTGCCGGGCGATAGCACGAAGCCGCGTTCCTTCCAGGTGCGGCACGAATCGAGGGCGACCGCCTCCGCGTGAAAGGTGATGTGGTCCGCGCCAGCGTCGGCATAGTCGCCCGCGTAGCGGTCGGGCTCCATGATCATGAGGTGGCAGTCAATCGGGAGCTTCGTGACTCTTCGGACGGATTCGACGACGATCGGCCCGATGGTGATGTTCGGGACGAAATGGCCGTCCATGACGTCCAGGTGGAGAACGTCGGCGCCCCCTTCTTCCACCTTCCGGATCTCCTCCCGGAGGGAGGAAAAGTCCGCGGCGAGGAGGGAAGGGGCGATCCTGATTTTTTTCATCGTTTCGTCAGCGCCTCGAGGCCGGGAAGGCGGCCTCCCTCGAGGAATTCCAGCGAGGCTCCGCCGCCGGTGGAGACCAGTGTCATCTTTCCGGCGAGGCCGAATTCGAGGACGGCGGCCGCGCTTTCCCCTCCGCCGACCACCGTCGTTGCGTCGCACTCCGCCAGCGCTTCGGCGACGGCGCGGGTCCCGGAGGCGAAGGGCTCCAATTCGAAGACGCCCATCGGTCCGTTCCAGAAGACCGTCTGTGCCGCCCGGATTTCCCGGGCGAATATTTTGGCGCTGTCCGGACCGATGTCGAGGCCCATCCAGCCGTCCGGGATCTCCTGCACGACCCGCGTCTCCGCGTCCGCGGAGAACCGGTCCGCGACCACGTGGTCGACGGGAAGAAGAACGCGGACGCGCGGTTCGTGAAGGATTTTCTTCGCGATCTCGAGGCTTCCCTGTTCGACCCTCGAAGTTCCCACCGGTTTTCCCTGCGCGGCGAGGAAGGTGACGGCCATTCCGCCGCCGACGATGATGACGTCGAGCTTGGGGAGCAGGTGATCGAGAATCCGGATCTTGTCGGAGACCTTCGCTCCCCCGAGGATGGCGACGAAGGGACGGTCGGGGGCGAGGAGAATATGGCCGAGGTACTCGATTTCGCGTTCGATCAGGATTCCCGCGGCGGCGTGTTCGAAGAGACGGGGGACGGCGGTCGTCGACGCGTGGGTCCTGTGCGCGCTCCCGAATGCGTCGTTCACGTAGATGTCCGCGTGCGCGGCGAGTTTCTTCGCGAAGGCTTCCTCGTTCGCCCTTTCCCCCGGGTGGAACCGGAGGTTTTCCAGGAGGGCGACGCGGACGTCCGGAACGGGCGAGAGGCAGTCGTCGACGAACGTAACCGGTTCCCCGAGAATTCCCTCCAGCGCATTTGCGACGGGGGCGAGGGAGAGATCGGGATCCGGCTTTCCCTTCGGACGGCCGAGGTGCGACATGAGAATCACTTTTCCACCGTGATCGAGGATGTACTGGATGGTCGGGAGGGCCGTTGTAATCCGGTTCCGGTCGGCGATTCTTCCCTCCACGATCGGGACGTTGAAATCGACGCGGACGAGGACCCTCTTTCCCTTGAGGTCCAGTTCGCGGACCGAGATTTCGTCCATCACCGAACGATGGGACATGGCGTCTTCTCCGTCAGATCAGGCGCGGGTCAATTTCAGGACGACATCGACGCACCGCAGGGCGTAGGCGCCTTCGTTGTCGTACCAGGAGACGACCTTTACCAGGTTGTCCCCGAGAACCAGGGTCGATATTCCGTCGAAAAGGGAGGAGCATTGCGTGCCGATGACGTCCCCGGAGACGATCGGGTCCTCGGTGTACTCGAGGATCCCCTCCAGGTCCCCCTCCGCCGCGGTTTTCATGGCGGCGTTCACGTCGTCGCGCGTGACGTTCTTTTCGAGTTCCGCCGTGAGGTCGACGACCGAGCCGTCGATCACGGGAACGCGCATCGCCATGCCATCCAGTTTCCCGGCGAGTTCCGGGATGACCAGTCCGATCGCCTTGGCCGCGCCGGTGGTGGTCGGAATGATGTTCTGCGCGGCGGCGCGGGCCCGGCGGAGGTCCTTGTGGACCTGGTCGGCGGTCCGCTGATCGTTGGTGTAGGCATGGATGGTGGTCATCAGCCCGCGCCTGATTCCGAAATTGTCATGGAGGACTTTTGCGACGGGCGCGAGGCAGTTGGTCGTGCAGGAAGCGTTGGAGAGGACGACATCCTCCGGCTTGACGGTGTGGTCGTTTACGCCGAGAACGATCGTGGCGTCGACCTCGTCCTTCGCGGGGGCGGAGAGGAGGACGCGTTTCGCGCCGGCGGCCAGGTGCAGGGCGCATTGTTCGCGCTTCGCGAAGATGCCGGTCGATTCAATGACCCAGTCGATTTCGAGTTCCTTCCAGGGAAGGTTGGCCGGATCCCTCTCCTTGAGGACCCGCACCTTCTTTCCATCGACGACGAGCGCCTGGTCCTCCACCGCGACGGAACCGGGAAACCGCCCGAAGACGGAGTCGTACTTGAGGAGATGGGCGTTCGTTTCCGTGTCGGCGAGGTCGTTTACGGCCAGGACGTCGAACCTGTCGTTGCGGATCATGGATCGAAAGACGAGCCTTCCGATTCTTCCGAAACCGTTGATAGCGACACGAATACCCATGAATCCTCCTGTTGGCGCGTGTGAGAAGATCCGTATTCTAGGGAGAGGCGAAGGGAAGTCAACCGTTGTTGCTGGGGATGGGGTAGACTGGAAAACGAGGGATCATGATCCGGATCAAATGCAAATGCGGACGGGAGATGGAGTTGTTCCAGGCTCCCGAGGGCGGGACGGTGATGTGCTCCGGGTGTCTCTCGGAGGTTCCCGTTCCGAGGCGCGAACGGGTGCGGACGCAGGCGCAGGCGCCCCCGGAAGAGGTCTGGGTCACCTGCAGGAAGTGCCGGAATTCGTTCGCCCGGCCGACCCGCTACAAGGGTCGAAGGATGAGGTGTCCGATCTGCGCGAAGCGGATCCGGGTATTGAGACGGAATATCCGGGAGTCCCGCATGGGACAGCCTTCTCCGACCTCGAAGGTGCCCAAACTTATCGTGGTGCTCCTGGTTTTCATTCTTGGCCCGGGGCTGGGATTGAGCGTTATCCTGGGACTCTTCGTGGGTGGCTCCGATGGAGGGCGGGGGAAACCGAAGAAGGATCGGCATTCGCCGAGCGGGTATGCCCGTCCTCCCAAGAGGGTTTCTCCTCCTCCGAAGCCGGTTGTCCACTGGCCCCCGACCAAGAGCCACATTATGTCAGAGGCTATCGCAATTCTCGATCTCAAGATCAGGAACGGGCGGATGGGAGACGTCGAGTGGCAGCGTCTTGGCGCTCGGATCTATTCGGTCCGCGCCAAGGGGAAAGTCGTCCTGGATTTCCCGAAGGGCGTGACCAACCGGGTCCTCCTCGTTCCCTACCCGGCGGACAAGTGGCACTCGCGGCGGGGAAATGTTTCGGCTTTCCCAGGGGTCGACTACCGGGGGCAGGGAGCGAAGATATACCGGGGAATTCCCTTCATGGCGCTCTGCTGGTCCCGGGGGGGAGGGTCCGTGAAGGCCGTTTCCCGTGTTCCACTGGTCGAGACCCGGGGACCCCTCGTACTCTCCGCCAATGACCGCGACTTCGACGACAATCGGGGCCACATCCGGGTGAAGGTCATGGTGATTGATCCTGCCCCCAACGTTCCCGTTCGCGGGAAAACGACGTCGCACCGGTCCGGGATTCCCCTGGTCGACCGGGTCTCGAAGGGAACCATCTCCACCAGCATGTGGGACGACCTGGAGGGAACGGTCGTGGAGGTGTTCGCGGACCGGGAAACGAAAACGGGTATCGCGGTGACGGAAATTCGGGGCATTCTCGTCGTTCCTCATCCGAAGGATACCTGGCACGGGAAGGAAGGTAATCGCCGGGAGTATCCCTGGGTCGGATATTCCGGGCAACGGAACCGGTTGTACCGGAACTTCCCGTTCATGTCGCTTCTTCATCGACTGGAGACGGGAACACCGGGAATCGCGATCACCTCCGTCCGGGAGACCCCCGAGGTCTTCGGGACGGGGAAGCTCGTTCTTCTCCCGAATGACGGCTTGGTGACCGACAACCGCGGAAGGATCCGGGTGAAGCTGGTTCCCGTCTCCCGCGACTATACCCGCCGTTGATACTGGTTTCCGTTTGCCCCCGCGGCCGGACCGCCGGTATAATTTTTCTCCATGCCCGACCCGGAAGAAGTGGCCCTTCTCAGGCGATGCCAGCAAGGCGACCAGGACGCCTACCGGACGATCGTCCAACGGTACCAGCGCCGGACGTACTGGATCGCCAATAACATGATCAACAGCTACGAGAAGGCTCAGGATATTTCGCAGGAGGCGTTCCTCCGGGTCTTCCGCAACATCCACCGGTTCGATCTGACCAAGAATTTCTACACCTGGCTCTACCAGATCACCACAAACCTCTGCATCGATCACCTTCGAAAGCGGAAACGAAACCCCGCCGGGACTCTCGACGAGAGCATCGGCACTCCCGATCCGAAGAGAGGGCCGCTCGGACTCGTGGAGGCGGCCGACATGGGAGGGAAGGTTCGCGAGACGCTCGACGCGCTTCCTCCCAAGTACAACGCCGTGCTGGTGCTTCGGGATATCCAGGGGTTCAGTTGCGGAGAGATCTCCGAAATTCTCGGGGCGACCAACGCCACCGTGCGGTGGAGGCTCCACCGCGCCCGGAAGATGTTCAAATCGTCCTGGGAAGGGTCCGCCCTGGAGGTTCCCGGGGACGAGGGGATGGGCTAACGGATCGTGCGTACGGACGTATATCAGGTGAGGACTGATTCATGGACAGGAACTGCGAAAAAATCGGGGAACTCCTTCCGCTCTTCGCGGGCGGGGAACTCGACGAGAACGAAATGATCTCCGTGAACGGCCATCTTTCCGTCTGCGCGGAGTGTGCGCAGGAAGCGGAAGAGTACGCCCAGGCTCGCCGGAATCTTGCCCTGCTCCGGGACGACCGGGGCGGCGAAGTGGACGTCTGGAGCGGCGTCTCCGGGCGACTCTTCCCGGCGAAGAAACGGACCGCGCGCCTCGAATGGGCTGTCCGGTACGCCGCCGTCGTCGTGATGGGACTGGGAATCGGATTTCTCGTCTCCTGGAGCGCCAAGCCGGCGCCGGAAAAGGCCGCCGAAGCGGGGATGGACGATCTTCGCGTGGTGGAATCCGATTCCACGCCGCTGGGCGGGGCCGATTTCGCCGGGTCTGGCACGCACTCCCGCCGCTGGCTCGATTTCAAGATTCCCGAAAATTTCTTCCCGGCGCCGGGGGTGACGTCCCCCTCCGCGGGCTTCGTCCTTCCGGTGGTGGAGAAGGTCCATGAAGAAGGCGAGCGGAGTTTCTGAGGTTCGACGGAACGGATGATCCAACTCCTTTCCATAATCCTGGCCCTCTTCGCGCAGGACGAGAGCCTGCTCGAGAAGTTCGAGAAAGAGGTCGAGCGGGTCGTGATCAAGGGCCGCCCCTCGCTCGTTTCGATCACCGCGCACATCGTGATCAACGGCCATCCCCGTTTCGAGGAGCATGACGACGTTTCCTTTTCGGGGGTTGTTTACCGGAAAGACGGCTTCATCGTCACCTCCAGCGATATCCTCGGCGAGGCTTCCGGGATCACGGTCCGGTTGATGGATCGGCGGGAACTGGAAGCGAAGTTCGTCGGGGCCGATCCGAAGACGCGCATCGCCGTGATCCGGGTCGAGGCGGACGACCTGACGCCGGCGGAAGCGGGGCGAATCGGGGACGTCCGGACCGGGGCGATCGGAATCGCGCTCGGAAACCCGTACGGATTTTTCGGGGCCGCCTCGCTCGGGCACGTCTGCGGCGAGGAACGGTCCATCCACGTCGGTGGCCGCCGCTTCGACCGAATGATCCAGCTTTCCACCCCGATACATCCGGGCGACGTGGGCGGAATCGTCGTCGATTCCCGGGGGCGCCTGATGGGGATTCTCCATTCTGCGTACCGGACCGGGGACGATCTTGATCTCTCTTCCCTCCTGCGGCAGTTGCGCGGGCCCAAACGCGGGTTGCGGTGGGAGGGCTTCAGCTTCGCGACGCCGGTCGACCGGGTCCGGTTCGTCGCGGACCGGATCATCCTTCACGGGAAGATGGTTCGCGGTTGGATCGGGGTGACCGTCCGGGAACGGAAAAAGAAGGGCGTGGTGATCACCGCTCTCGATTCCGGGGGACCTGCGGAACGGGCCGGGCTTCTCCGTGGGGATCTCCTCCTGCGATTCGGGGATCATCCCGTCCGCGACCTTTCCGGTTTCCAGGACCAGGTGGAAGGTTTTTCGGAACCGGCCCGGATCGTGGTCGTATATACGAGGAAGGGAAAGGAGCGGAGAACCGAGGTGGACGTCGAGATTGAATCCGGAGGGAAGTAGCATGAGTTCCACGACGAAATATTTCCTCGTTCCGATGTTTCTCATCCTGGGAATCTCCGGCGGGATCGCCGTGGGACGGTTTCTGGAGACGCGGGAAACGGATCGGGCGTCCGTCCTCCCAGGGGTTTCCGTCACCGCCGCGGCTCTGCAGGATACCTTCGCCGCGACGGCGGACTTCGCGATGAAATCGGTGGTGCACATCAGCACCCGGAGCCAGTACTCCGGCCGTTCCGGCGAAGGCGTCGGTTCCGGAGTCATCCTGGACGAAGAGGGGTACATCCTCACGAACAACCACGTGGTGGATGGTTCCCGTTCCCTGCGGGTCCGGTTCGTCGACGGGAGAGAGATGGTCGCGAAGGTTGTCGGGACTGATCCGGAAACGGACCTGGCGGTACTGAAGATCGATCTTCCCGAGAAAATGAAAATCCGCCCGGCGGTCTTCGGCGATTCCGACCGGATGCGCGTCGGGGACTGGGCGCTCGCGATCGGAAGCCCGTTCGGCTACAACCACACCGTTACCGTCGGGGTCGTGAGCGCGAAACATCGGCAGGCGCAGATGGACGTGGTCTACCAGGATTTCATTCAGACCGACGCGGCGATCAACCCCGGGAATTCCGGGGGTGCGCTCGTCAATCTGCGTGGCGAACTGATCGGCATTAACACGGCGATCGTCTCGGAAAGCCGCCGGAACGAGGGGGTCGGGTTGGCCATCTCTTCCAACCTGGTGAAATGGGTGGCGGAACGTCTCCGGAAAGACGGGCGCGTCAAGAGGGGCTTCCTTGGTCTCGAGCCTAAGAGCCTCAACCGCGCGTTGGTCGCGGAGTTGCGGATCGAGGGGATTCGGTCGCTCCCGGATCTCCTGGAGGCAATCGGCCTGGAGAAACCTGAAGGCGCGTACATCAAGCGCGTCGATCCGGCAACGCCCGCGTCGCAGGCCGGGCTCCAGGCGGGCGACGTTATCCTGGAGTTCGACGGCGCGAAGGTGCGCGGGGCGAAGGATATCTTCTTCAAGGTGGCGGAGGTCGATCCCGGAACGAAGGTGTCGGTGCGCGTTCTGCGCATGCGGGAGCCGAAAATCTTCGAGGTGACCCTGACGGAACGGCCGCGACGATAATCCCGGGGCCAAAGGTTGCCGAACTCGCGGGTTTGGCTATAATACCCGCTCGCGTTTTCCTGAGCGGGCCGTAGCGCAGCATGGCTAGCGCGCTTGCTTGGGGTGCAAGAGGTCGTGGGTTCAAATCCCGCCGGCCCGACCAGGAGGACGCGTTCCTTTCCTACGCCAGCTTTTCCAGGGCATCTTCCAGCGACGGGCGGTTTTCCCTGTCGAGCAGGAATTCCAGGAGGTCGTCCAGTCCCTTCTCGGTCGGGCGCAGTTTTCCCTCTTCCCAGGTCGGCATGCGACCGCACGCGGCGAAGTAGAGCGTCGCGCCCAGCCCGAAGAGGTCGTCTCCTTCGAATCCTTCCTGGAGATGGTGTGTCCGTTCGTATTTCTCCCCGATGGAAATCGCCGGGCACGCGGGGGAGATTGACCAGCCTTCCTCTCCCTTGTAGATGAAGAGAGGAGTGAGGTTCCCGTGGCAGAGTTCCTGCTCCGCGAGGAGGGGCAGGATACCGGCGACGTCCCGGCCGATCTGTTTCACGTCGTCCGCGGAGAGGGGTCCCTTCTCCACGACGAGATCGTCGATCGAGGGGCCGGGAACCTTGTAGGCGACGTAACTGATGCCGGAGCGGATCCCGAAGCGGGCGACGGGACAGACGCGATCGTGCCGGATCTTCGAACCGGTGTCGCGGGTCTCGTCGTAGCGGGCGACCAGCGGGGCGAAGGCGACGGCGTCGTCGAAGGAGTCGGGAACGAAAAAGAACCGAAGGTGGGTGTCGTCGCCCACCCTGTAGGTCGTCTGTCTCGGCGTATGATGATCGAGTATGGGATCGCTGTAGCGGAGGTCTTTCGCAAGATCCTCGAGCGAGGGAACGGGCGCGGGCTCCATCGCGGGACTGATGGCGATCATTCCCGAGGGCTTCTCGCCGTAAGGGAGGTTTCGGTACAGGCAGCCCGGTTCGTGGAAGAACGACATGGACCCGTCCTCCCCGCAGGTTTTTTCGATGACGGTGGTCAATCCGTTGTTCCCGGTCTCCACGAAGGCGGTTCGGATCCCGGCGAGCCCCGGCGCGTTTGCGCCTCGCGTCTTCGTTCTCTTCTTCAACTCGTACGTGATGTCGGCGTTTCCGGGAACGGGGCCGAACAGTCTGAGGTGCTCGGGGTGAAAGAGGAACGCCTGGGCGCCCCCGGGGAGGGGACTTCCCGGTTCCAGCTCGAACTCTCCGTTCGCTCCAGTGGGTTTACATTGATGGAAAGGCCGGTTCTTTCCGTTCACAAGGGTTACTTGGACCCCGGTGAGCGGGTTTCCATCCTCGTCGACCACCTTTCCCCTTGGTACCGCCATTTCTTCGTTCATGCCGCCCATGGTATTCGGGAAGGAGAGGATTCGTCAAGGTGTCTGGAAGGGAGGAGGACGATTTTGGCCGGCCGGGGGAGAGTCACGGTTGCATCAGGGCGACAGCTTTCTAAAATGGGACGCTTCCGGTATGTTTCGTCATGGGAGAGGATCATCATGAAGTTTGCGACCCTTCTGCTCGGCGTTTTCGTTCTTTTCGGGGACGTTCTCCCGAAAGAGCAGGACGACCTGGTTCGGAAGGTCATCCGCGAGGCGGACCTTCATTACGCCGACCGCGCCAAACTGGGAGAGGCGGAGAAGGCGATCGAGGGATATCAGAAAGCCATCGTGCTGGACGAGACGTGCACCGGGGCATTCTGGAAAATCGCCCGGGCCACCCTCTGGATCGGCATGGTTTCCGACGACGACGACAAGAAGTTGCGGATTTATCGCGACGCCATCGAGTATTGCAAGATGGCGGTGGCGATCGACGGGGAATGCCTCGAAGCTCATTTCTGGCTCGGCGTCATGTACGGGCTCTTCGGAGAGACGAAGGGGATCCTGCAGGGCCTCCATGTGATCGAGCCGGTGAAGAAGGAGATGAACTGGGTTCTCCAGCGGGACGAGAAATGGAACTCCGCCGCGGCGCATCGCGTGCTGGGCCGACTATATTTCCGCGTTCCCGGAATCAAGGGCGGGGACAACGCGAAGTCGATCGAACACCTGAAAAAAGCGGTCGAGATCGCTCCGGATCTTCTGGACAACCGCCTCTTCCTGGCGGAAACCTACCTCGACGAGGGTCAGGTCGCGGAGGCGAAGCGGCACCTGGAGATCGTCGTCGCCGCGAAGGATCATCCCATGTGGAGGCCCGAGTCGGAACTCTCCCGCAAGAATGCCCGAACACTTCTGAAGGAACTGGAAGGGAAATAACCATGACAAAGGGAACGATCATCCTGTTCTTCCTGATTCTCCTGACCGGGGGAGGCGCGTTCCTCTTCGTGAACCGGGACGCCTTGATCGACCGGAGCCTCACCGAACCGTACGTGGAGAAGAACCTTACGGCCGAGGAGATCCGCACGAAACTCCTCTCCGGAGACCTCTTGCAGAAAATCGCCGCGCGGAAACAGATCGAGAAGCTGGAGCCGGAAGAGAAGCTCCGGGTATTGTTGATCCTCGCCGACGATTCGGATGTGACTGTCCGGCTTCTGGCGGCCCGGGAACTGCTTAAGATCGAAGACCCGGGGGCGGTCGACAAACTTTCCTGGCTCGCGGAGAACGATCCGGATGAAACGGTCCGGGTCGTGGCCGGGTCGGGACGATGATCCGTGTCGTGATGTTCGGATCCCTTTTCCTTTCCGCGATCGCCTGCGTCGACACCACGGTCACCCGTCCGTACGAGGAGCGGGACATGACCGTCCGGGAGATCCGGAAGAAGCTTACCTCGGGAGATTTCCGCCAGAAACTGGAGGCTTCGAAGCAGATCGACAAGCTGGAGGTCGAAGAGAGGCTCTCGGTCCTGCTGGTTCTTTCGGAGGACGCCGAGGCTTCCACCCGGTTGCTCGCGGTCAAGAAACTGGCGAAGATCGAGGATCCCCGCGCGCAGGCAAGGCTGGAACGGATGTCGAAGGATGATCCCGACGAGCTCGTTCGCGAGCTGGCTTCCAGCCTGTTATCCTAGCTGCAATTGCCGGATGTCTGGTACCGCGGTACGGAAGGATCCACGTCGACCGACCACGCATCGATCCCCCCGGCCAAGCTTCGCACGTTCGTGAAGCCCCGGGAGACCAGGTTCATCGCCGCGTCCATGCTTCTCTGCCCGAGGTGGCAGTAGAGAACGATCGGGGTTTCGGGCGGCCATTCAAGAACCTCCTGCGCCACCGTTTCGTTCACGAGGATTCCCCCGTCGATGCTGGCATGCCCGTTTTCCTGCGGGGAGCGAACGTCCAGGAGGCGGAGACCGGGGGTCGACTTCAATTCCTCCACGAGTTCTTTCACGGAGATTTCCATCTTCCCCTCGTTGTCCCGGCAGTCCTTGAGGTAAGCCACGGCCTCTTCCACGCCCAGGATATTGTGCTTTTTGCAGACTTCTTCCAGCGTCTGGGTCGGCTCGAATCCACAGTTGCCGCATCCGCCCACGTGGTACCGGTTGAAGAGGGCGGTCTGAGCGCCGGGAAAGGCGGCGAGGATTTCCTGCATCGTGCTGGTCCGGCTGAATTCGATCTTGTTCATGTTCACTCCGTCGTTCGAAGGTCGAAAAGAAGGTGTCGGTGGGCGGCCCTGAGAGCCGCTTCCACGTCGCGGGGAGTTTCTCCCCGGGCGAAGAGGAAGCCAAGGTAACGGGAACCCTCCGGCAAGGGAACGATTTCCGTGCCGAGCGGGGCCGTGATCGAAACCCCCTCGATCCCGGCAACCTCCAGCGCGGCCTGCCTGCCGTGAACCCCTTCCAGGATTCCTCTTCCGGGAATGGGAATCATCATGACGCCCGCCGCCCGGCTTTCGCGGGAGAGCGTCGGGATGTCGAGCCCGGTCGCATGCCGGAGGATGATCTCTTCAAGGCTCATCCCGGTGCCGAAACGGAGGATCTGCGAACAGAGTCCTCCGATGGATCGCGCGGCGATCTCGATGACGCGGGGACCTTCCGGGGAGATGCGCACCTCCGCGTGAACGGGACCTTCCTCCAGTCCGAGAGCGCGGCATCCCCGGGCCGCGGCCTCTTCGACGGCGTCCAGCACCCGTGCCGGAAAGCGGGAGGGAGTCACGTAGATCGTCTCCTCGAAAGTGGGGCCGTCGAGGGGATCGGGCTTGTCGAAGAGGGCGAGCGTATGGAGGTTTCCCCGGATCAGCAGGCCTTCGAGAGCCACCTCGGCGCCGGAGACGAATTCTTCCACCAGGATTTCCCGGCTTTTGTCGCCAAGAATTCCGCCGATGCGCCGGGCGGCGGAAAGGAATTCGCCCGGATCGTTCGCCCGAAGGACTCCCCGGCTTGAGGAGAGGGAGAGAGGTTTCAGGACGCAGGGATAGATCGTCCGTTCCGCTTCCCGGTCGAGCCGGTCGTCCAGGGAGCGAAGCAGGCTTGCCGGGGAGGGTACGTCCCCATCCGCGAACCGTTTGCGCATCTGGTGCTTGTTGCGCGTGGCGTCCACGGCGGAGAGCGGGTTGTGGCGATGGCCCAGGGATTGCGAGAGGGTCGCGGCGGCGACGGCGCTCGTTTCGTCCACTCCGAGGATGGCGTCGATCGGCGCGATTTGACGGAGAAACAGGATGGATTTCCCGGGGTTTTCCAGGTCGATGGTGAGAAACCGGTCGGGCTGAAGAGATTGAAGCGGGTGCTCTTCGTCGGTTCCCGTGACGAGTTCCACGCCCAGTTTTCGCGCCGCGTCCGAAAAGGCGGCGGCCCGGTAGGTCGTGGTCGGTGCGATCAGAAGAACGCGCGCCATCGGCCTCCTACTTCGAGGGGGCGTAGTACGGGTTTCGTCCCGCCGCGTGGTCGGTCGTATCGAAGATTCCGCCCACCGCGGGGATTTCTTCCCGAACCATGGTTTCGATGCCCTGTTTCAGCGTGACGTCGGCCATGCCGCATCCCTGGCAACCGCCCCCCATCTTGATGAAGATGTTGTTTCCCTGGACGTCGAGAAGTTCGACAAGGCCTCCATGGGAGGCGAGCGCGGGGTTCAACTTCTGGTCGAAGAGTTCCTGGACCTTGACCATGATCTCGGTGCTCGGGGGAAGACTTTCCGTGTAGGAATCGGAGACCGCCGGTTGTCCTGACCGGAGATGGTCACGAACCGCCATGGCGGCGGTCCGGGCGAGCACCTGCCACGGTTCGTCGCCCTTCTTTGTCAGCGTCAGTGTATCGTGGGAGATCAGGACCGCTTCCATTCCCTCGATGGAGAGAATCGCCTCCGCGAGCGGGGACGCTTTCGCCTTTTCCACGTCGCTGAACCAGGCCGACGAGTCCGCGTAAACCGGACGATCGACGACCAGTTTGCAGACGGCCGGGTTGGTGGTGGGTTCCGCGGTGATCTGAATGTCTTCTCCCATGGTCTCCTGTTCCCTAGTAAATCAAGCGTTTCTCGGGATCCGCCGGATCCCCGACCGGTTCCGCTCAGCAGTACCACGATTCGGTCATGCGGGGGGGCTTTTTTCTTTTCGGATCGAACCGGATATCCGGATCGGTCCCCTCCGCCTTTTGCCAAATCCTACCGTAGGTTACGGCGGGATCGATTTCCTGTCGAGCATCTTCGGTTACGATTCTGGAGATGTCCTGCTGGAGTCGATCCATCTCCGGGTCGGGATGGATCCAGCGATGGCTGAAGGCGGCGGGATCCAGTCCGGTGAGATGGGGTGTCATTTCCCCGTTTTCCAGGAGGAGCGAGCCGGGGGGAACGAGGAGCCGGAGGGAGAGTTGGACCGGATCGACGTGATCGACGAGGTCCATTTCCTTCAGGAATCGCAGCATGTCGCCGTAATCGAGGCGCGTGGTCCAGGGGGTGAAGGCCACCCAGGTGGGGCGGAAGTGGATGCCGGCCTCCCGCACGATCCGGAGAGCCTCGGGGATGTCCGTGCGCGTATGCCCCTTCGCGAGAATGCGAAGGACGGTGTCGCTCGTCGATTCCACGGCGCTGGTGACGAAGGCGCATCCGGCTTCCTTCAATTCGGGGAAGAGGTTGTGATGTTTCAGGACATGTTCGACCTTGATGGTGGCGTCGAAGGTGAGCCGGGGAAATTCATGGTGAAGGGCGCGAACGATCCGGAGCGCGTGCGTGGGGCCGTTGAGGAAATCGGGATCGCCGAAAGTGATGTGGCGAGCCCCGGCGTTCCATTGGCTCCGAACGTCCTCGAGGACGATCTCTTTCGGAAGGGCGAAGAAACGTCCCCCGTAGACCGGGGGAATCGGGCAATGTTCGCAAAGATGTTTGCAACCCCGGGTCGTCTCCACGTACCCGGCGGGGAGGTGTTCCTTCCCGTCGTCGAAGTGGGCGTACTTTTCGAGGGGGGGAAGGCCTTCCCGGAAGGGGAGGGGAAATTCCTGCCGATCGAGCGAAAGGTGCGAGCCATTCCGGGGGGATCCAACGAGTTCCACGAGTTTCGTTTCGAATTCGCCGCCGAGGGTGGAATCGGCGTATTTCCCGTGGAGATAGTCCGCGTTGAGTTTGGCGTAGAGTCCGAAAAAGTTGATGTGACAATCCGGGTTCAATTTCCGGATTCGGTCCGCGGCCCGGACTCCGATGCGGAGGGCCGTGTGCATGGGGACCGAGATGGCGATAAAGTCGGCGTTCCGCACCGTTTCTTCCGGGAGGGGTTCGACGGCGAGGTCCGCCATGTCGGGTTCAAACCCTGCGTTCCGAAGGAAGCGGGAGGCCATGGCGACGGGAAAGGGCTGGTGACCCAGTTCGTAGCAGGAGAGATGGAGAGTACGTTTCATGAGTCTTATCCCGCATGACAAACTACGGCGCTCACCCGGGTGAAGAACATGTCGGAGTCGCGATCCGCCGG
>PVBE011398192.1_pt1 | contig 26428 bp, 17 predicted proteins | sample 1631181 | NCBI WGS metagenome assembly PVBE01 (sample SAMN08397723, study PRJNA350692) | Marine metagenome, whole genome shotgun sequencing project. | isolation source: water | place: Pacific Ocean | collected 2012-04 | reverse complement strand
TGATTACAGAGATTCCCACAGAAGAAGAACCAGAACCAGAAGGCCATGGTCACGACCACGGCATGGGTGGTATGGGTGGCATGGGCGGTGGAATGCCCGGTATGGGTGGCATGCCTGGCATGGGCGGCATGGGCGGCATGCCTGGCATGGGTGGCATGGGCTTCTGAGCCCACAACGGATACACAACACGCCGCCCACGATGGCGGCATGAACACCAACACACAATCGCGACCAATAGCGTCGCATGTAAGGAACGAAGCAATGGCAGTCAAACCTCTGGAAGATCGCATTCTCATCAAGCCTCTTGAAGCAGAGTCCCGCACCGAGTCAGGCATCTACCTGCCCGAGTCGGCCAAGGAAAAGCCCGTTCAGGGCAAGGTCGTGGCGTGTGGCCCGGGCAAATTGCTCGACAATGGCGAGCGCATCAAGCCGGCCGTCTCCAAGGGCGACACCGTCGTCTACGGCAAGTACTCCGGGACCGAAATTGAAATCAAGAACGCCAAACACCTGATCATGCGTGAGAGCGAACTGCTCGGCATCGTTGAGTGATAACCCGGCTAAACAGCCGTTGATCGGAGACATGTCATGTCAGTCAAGCAAATGAAATTCGATTCCGCCGCTCGCGAGGGTTTCCTTGTGGGTGTGGAGAAACTGGCCAAGGCCGTCGCATCGACGATGGGTCCAAGTGGCCACAACGTCGTCGTCCAGAAGTCATGGGGCGGCCCCGCCGTGACCAAAGATGGCGTGTCGGTCTCCAAGGAGATCGAACTGTCCGACTCATTCGAGAATATGGGCGCTCAGATGGTCCATCAGGTCGCCAAGAAGACGGCCGACCTTGCCGGCGACGGTACTACGACCGCCACGGTGCTCGCATCAGCCATCTACCGCGAAGGCCTTCGTCATGTGACTGCTGGTGCCAATGCTGTTGTCATGCAGCGTGGCATCAATAATGCCGCTTCGGCTGCGTGTGTCGCCATCGAAGACACCGCTACGGATTGCCGCGGTAAGGGAGATTTGCAGAAGATCGCCACGGTGTCAGCCAATCACGACACCGAAATCGGCGCGCTTATTGCCGAAGCTATTGCCAAGGTTGGACACGATGGCGTTGTTGAAGTGGAGGAAGGCAAGACGGCTGATACCACACTGGACTACGTCGAAGGTATGGCTTTTGACAAGGGCTACCTCAGTCCGTACTTCATGACCGACCCCAAGTCGGCCGAGTGCGTGCTCGAAGACTGCAACATCCTCATTCATGAAAAGAAGATTGCCAATCTGGCCGATCTCCTCCCGCTGCTTAACACCGTGGCGGGTACTAGCAAGCCTCTGTTGATCATCGCCGAGGATGTCGAGAACGAGGCTCTCGCGGCCTTGGTCGTGAACCGACTTCGTGGCGTTCTCCAAGTGTGCGCCGTTAAAGCCCCTGGCTTTGGCGAACGCCGCAAGGCCATGCTCGGTGACATCGCCACGCTCACCGGCGGAACCTTCTTTGCCGAGGATCTCGGTCGCAACCTCGAGGATGTGACCACGGGAGAATTGGGTTCTGCCAAGCGGATCACCATCACCAAAGATGGCACCACCATCATCAAGGGTGCTGGAAAGAAAGCTGACGTCGATCAACGCGCCAATCAAATTAAGGCCCAAATCGAGAATAGCACGAGCGATTACGACCGCGAGAAGTTGCAAGAGCGTCTGGCTAAACTCACCGGTGGCGTGGCGGTCATTTCGGTCGGCGGCAACACCGAAGTCGAAATGAAGGAACGCAAGGACCGCGTCGATGACGCGCTCAATGCCACCCGTGCTGCTGCCAAGGAAGGCTATGTTCCTGGCGGCGGTGTCTCGTATCTCCGTGCTCAGGAAGCCGTCTCCGCTGCCCGAAGTAAGGCTCGTGGCGACGAGAAGTTCGGCTTTGACATCCTGTCGAGCGCCCTTGAATCGCCGTCTCGCTGCATCGCCGACAATACGGGCATCGACGGCGATGTCGTCGTCGAAAAGGTTAAGGAAGGCACCGGCGCCTTCGGCTTCAACGCCGGAACCGGTACCTATGAGGACTTAGTCAAGGCCGGCATTATCGATCCAGCCTTGGTCGTGTGTACTGCACTTCGCAATGCCGCATCAGTCGCTGGACTGATGCTCACCACAGATGTTGCTCTGACGGAACTTGCTGACGACAGCGAGCCCATCAACGGCGCCATCTCCTGAGTTTGTCTCCTTCTCTCCCCGGGCGTCTTGCTGCTGCGGTAGCAGGACGCCCGAGTTGGAGGGGGTCCCACCATGTCGACTACCCGCTGCTACTACGAAGTACTGAGCATCGAACGCACCGCGTCCGGCGATGACATCAAACGGTCTTATCGTCGGCTAGCCATGAAGTTTCATCCGGATCGCAATCCAGACGATCCAACGGCAGAAGTTCGCTTCAAAGAAGCGGCCGAGGCCTACGAAGTGCTTGGCGACGACGAGCGACGTCGGATGTACGACCAGTTTGGTCACGACGGGTTGAAGCAGCGTCCAGGGCACGACTTCCGATCGATGAACCCGGATGACATCTTCTCGATGTTCAGCGATATCTTTGAGGGGATGGGTTTTGCTGGGGGGCGCGGAGGTCCAGGGGGCCCCAGCGGCCGGCGGGCGCGTGCCGCGCGCGGTTACGACCTTGAGTATCCACTTGAAATCACACTGGAAGAAGCCTTCGAAGGCGTCGATCGCGAGATTACCTTTACGCGTGTCGATGTGTGTCAGGAATGCGGGGGTGACGGTGCGGCGCCGGGAAGTTCGCCAATCACATGCTCGACATGCAATGGCAACGGACAGGTAGCGCAGGCAGGACTCGGGGGCATGTTTCGCATGGTCACGGCGTGTCCGAACTGTCGCGGCACGGGCCGCGTGGTATCCGACCCTTGCCGTGTGTGCGATGGACGTGGTCGGCGGGGTACGGAGCGAAAGTTGAGTGTGCACATCCCGGCTGGGATTCGCGACGGGCAGGCGGTGCGGCTGGCCGGCGAGGGCGAACCACCGCCATCGGAAGTTGATCCTGCAGGGACTGGCCAGCGTGGCGACTTGCACGTTCTGGTTCGTATCGAGCAGCACGATAAATTTGAACGCGAAGGCGACGACCTTATCGTGCTGGTCAACGTGACGTACTCCCAGTTGGCGCTCGGTGGTGAAATCGATGTGCTCCAACTCGAATCGCCCGAGCCGCATCAATTACACGTTCCAGCGGGCACACAGAATGGGGAATTGTTCCGTATTAAAGGCCTTGGTATGTCGACGCTTCGCGGTGGGCGCCGTGGCGATCTGGTCGCGGTGTTACATCTGGTCGTGCCGCGGCATTTGACGGATTCGCAGCGGGAGTTGCTGACCGAATTCGCCGAGACCGAACATGTTGATGTTGATGAAAAACCACCCGGGTTCTGGACCCGAATCAAGGACGCTGTCCGCGGCTATTGACGCGGAGGCGATGGACCAATGACGACTGACGAACTGCATGCACAACACGATGAGGCCGCCAATGGTTGCGATCCCGAAGAGACTACGGAAGAAGTCGTCGAGGTAGATGACGCCCTGCTAGGCCAGGTGACCGAGGAGTCGCGGGGCGATGTCCGCATGTGCTTGGAGTGGTTGCAGGACCAGCTTGCCCAGACTAAAGAAGACCGTCTTCGCGCGCTGGCGGAACTTCGAAATAACCAGAGACGTGCCAGCGAGAACGAAGTGCGAGTCAGTCGTGCTTCGGTAGCGGGAGCACTTCGCAGCATTTTGACAGTGCTCGATCAGATGGACTTGGCGCTTGCCCAAAGCACCGAAAGCATGAGCGCCCAGCAGTTTGCTCAGGGCGTACAGTTGGCCCGCGACGAGTTCATCAAGACGCTCGAGGATTTGGGTGCCAAGATCATCGAGCCGAGTGTTGGGGATGAGTTCGATCCGCAACGTCACGAGGCGATGTTGCAACAGCCAGCCGAGGGCATCGAGTCCGGGCACATCACGATGGTGATGCAGCCAGGATTTTCTACTGAACAGCATGTGCTTCGGGCTGCCAAGGTGGCTGTGGCACCCTGACGCGATGCCGACCTACGACTATCGCTGCAAGGCGTGCGAGCACGCCTTTGAGTTGGTGCAGTCGATGCGGGCGCCTGTCAAACGCAAGTGCCCAGCGTGCGGCCGATTGCAACTTGAACGCCTCATCGGCATTGGCGCAGGATTCATCATCAAGGGCGGTGCTGCCAGCATGAAGGCAGCGGCGGCCGAGAAGGCTGCTGATGAGAAGGCGTCCAAAGAGGATGCCAAAAAGAAGTCTGAGACAAAGGCTGACAGTACGCCCAAGACCAAGTCCGACACCAAAGACAAACTCACCTCCGATTCAACGCCCAAGCCCGATACCACAGTCTCTTCGGACACATCATCCAAGGACAAGCCCAAGGACAAGCCCAAGGAAAAGTCCAAGGACAAGTCGACTCCAGCCGAGAAGAAACTCTCCGGGTCAACCTCGACACCCACCCACACTGCCCGCGAAGGTCGTGGTGTGGGCAATCTCGTCGACGCAGCTAAGCGTCGGGTGCGGGAGACCAAGCCGTCGAAGAAGTCGGCAAAGAAGCCTCCCGCAAAGGGTTGATGCTCCATAACAGTATTGCGCCGGCACTGCTACCCTCCGCACACTCCACATGCCCCTTCGATACACCCGCCGAATACTCGACCACCTCGCCCGCGAAGACGGTCGCGCCGCCGACGTGCATGAACTCGCCCGCGCCATGTGTGCCCAGGGCGATGACAAGGAGGCCGTCCGCGAAGCGATTGGCCAACTGCTCGAAGAGGACGCCATCGAAGAATCCGGCGAGCGGGTGCGACTGCGACCGATGGGCGAGGAAATCACCGGTGTCTTCAAAGCCACACGACGTGGTTTTGGCTTCGTGCGGCCCGATGTACCTCGTCGCGAAGGCGATCTGTACATTCCCCGCGAGGCGACCAATGGGGCCATTACCGGTGATACGGTTCGCTGCTCGGTGGCTCGCAAGCACGGTTGGAAGGGAGGGTCGCCCGCGGGCAAAGTCGCCGAGGTGCTCGAACGTGGGCACACGATCTTTAGCGGCACTGTGGTGCAAAAGAAGGGCGCGTGGTTGGTCGAACCCGATGGCCAGCGTCTCCGCACGTCGGTGATCATTCACGATGCGGGCGCAAAAAACCTCAAGATCGGCGACAAGGTCGTCTTCGAACTGACGGTGCCCCCGGAGGGGGATTACCTCGGTGAGGGTGTGGTCACTCAAGTGCTCGGAGAAGCGGGGCGCCCCGATGTCGAGACACAGGCGGTGATCGCGGCCTTCGGGTTGCGAGATGAGTTCCCTCCCGAGATCGTCAACGAAGCGAGGGAGGCATCGAAACGGGTCGAGCAACCCGGCGATCGATACGACATCCGCGAACTGACGACGTTTACCATCGACCCGCCTGACGCGAGAGACTTTGATGATGCGATCTCCCTTACTTGGAATGACACCGCCAAGGAGTGGGAACTTGGCATTCACATTGCCGACGTGGCGCACTTTGTACGGCCCGATACGCCGCTCGATGATGAAGCGCGAGCCCGAGGAAACAGCACGTATTTGCCGCGACTTGTGCTGCCCATGCTTCCAGAAGTACTCAGTAACGGCGTGTGTTCGCTACAGGAAGGCGTGGATCGGTGCGCCAAGAGTATTTTCGTTCGCATCGACGAACGCGGCAAGGTGCAAGACACTCGATTTCACGCCACGCTTATAAATAGCGACAAACGCTTCACCTATCTCGAGGCGCAAGCGTGGATCGATGGCAATGGAAAGACTGCGAGGAAAGAATCGCGTACCAATACTGAACCAGCAGAAGCGGTCCTCGAAGCACTGCGACAGTCCGACCGGCTCTCGCGTGTCATTCGCAAGCGGCGACAACGTCGCGGCATGATCTCCCTGAACCTGCCAACATCAGTGCTGGAATTTGACGAAGAAGGCCATGTCTCGGACGTGCATCCCGAAGATGACGCTTTTACGCACACGATTATTGAGATGTTTATGGTCGAGGCCAACGAGGCCGTGTCGCGTCTTTTTGACGGCTTGGGCATTTCGATTCTGCGTCGCATCCACCCCGAGCCTGCGATGGATGATCTTGCGGACCTTCGCATGATGGCTGGCGCATCGGGCTTTCGGGTTCCAGATGACCCAGATCGAAAGGATCTGCAGAAACTACTCAACGCGACACGAGGTCATTCTGCATCACGCGCCATTCACTTTGCTGTCCTCAAGACCCTGACCAAGGCCGAGTACAGCCCGTCGGCTGTCGGTCACTTTGCACTTGCGAGTGATCACTACGCGCACTTTACATCTCCTATTCGTCGATACCCAGACCTAATTGTGCATCGCGCGCTTGAAGCATGGCTTGAGCAAACGGCCAATGGCACCGAATCCTTTGGCGGCCGAAAGCGAAGTCAGATGGAGCAAAGCCTGCGCGACGATGAACGCACAATCTCAGAGAACGACCTCGTGTCGCTGGGCCGGCACTGCAGTGATACGGAAGGCACAAGTGCGGCGGCTGAGCGGAGTTTGAGGGAGTTCCTTGTGATGCAATACCTGCACGAGCACCATCTCGGTGAGGAAGTTCCCGCCGTCGTAACGGGCTTCAATCCCGGTGGTATGTGGGTCTCGCTTGATCGATACCTCGTCGATGGTCAAGTGGCGTGGGAGAACTTTGGCACCGGTCGCCGTGATCGCTGGGTTGAAATTGAGGGGCAAGGACGTGTTGTCGCCAAAGGCAGCGGGGCGGTGTTGGCGGTGGGTGACCCGATCACGGTGCAGATCATGCGGATCGATTTGGCGAGCCGGCAGATGGATCTGCTTGTCACCCAGCGGCCCAACCGCACGATCGACGATCTTCCCAAAGCCTTCAAGTACCAGACATCCCCCAAGGACCGCTACAAAAAGCGAACCGAGGGCGGCAAACAACGAGGTGGCAAGGGCCCAAAGAAGGGCCGCAAGGGAAGATGACCACGCCCAGCGTCGGATAGGCTACATCGTTCACGCCTGAGGAGTTCTGATCTATGCCTGAATCTGAATCATCCAAAATTCGATCAGTGCTGCAGGAAGATCGCGTCTTCGATCCACCAGCCGACTTCATCGAACGATGTGGTGGTGCTTGGATTGAGTCAATGGACGATTATTACAACCTGCATCGAGAGAGCATTGAACATCCGGATCAGTTCTGGGGTGCCGTGGCCAGCGAGTTGGACTGGTTCCATGAGTGGGATGAAGTGCTCGAGTGGAACTGCCCGGATGCACGCTGGTTTGTCGGGGGCAAGATCAACGCCTGCCATAACTGCGTCGATCGATTGATCGACAACGGACATGGCGATGAGACGGCGATCATCTGGGAAGGTGAGCCAGTTGGCGATGATGGCCCTGAAGTCCGCAACTTGACCTATCGCGATCTCAAAGATGAGATCAGCCGCTTTGCCAATGTGCTCAAAAAATTGGGCGTCAAACGAGGTGACATCGTGACCATATATATGGGCATGGTGCCGGAACTGACTATTGCTGTGCTCGCGTGCGCTCGGATCGGCGCGCCTCACAGCGTGATTTTTGGAGGATTCTCCTCGCAGGCGATCGCGGATCGCGTCGAAGATGCTGGTTCCAACATTGTCATCACATGCGATGGTGCGTGGCGTCGAGGCAAAGTCGTACCACTCAAGGCCAACGTCGATCAAGCGACCACCATGACCGATGTCATCGAGCACGTCATTGTGCTCAAGCGATGTGCCAACGACATTACGATGCACTCGAATCGCGACCACTGGTGGCATGACCTTGTCGAAGAGGCCTCAACGGAATGCCTCTGTGAAGAGATGGACAGCGAAGACATGCTCTTCCTGCTGTACACATCAGGAAGCACCGGAAAGCCTAAAGGCATCGTGCACACGACTGGTGGCTATCTCGTGCATACCTTTCTGACGTCCCGCTACACGTTCAACTTGCGTCCGAGCAATGACCATGTCTATTGGTGCACTGCCGACGTGGGGTGGATCACTGGGCATTCCTACATTATTTACGGCTTGCTGCAAAACCACGTGCCTACGCTCATGTACGAGGGTGCGCCAAACTTTCCCGCCGAAGATCGCTTCTGGGACATCTGCGAGCGTCACGCCGTCACGCATTTCTATACGGCACCCACCGCCATTCGCGCCTTTATGAAGTGGGGCGAGGAGCACCCGCGCCGCCACGATCTCTCCAAGTTGCTCGTGCTTGGCACGGTGGGCGAACCAATCAACCCAGAAGCGTGGATGTGGTACCACAGGGTGATCGGACACGAACGCTGCCCGATCGTTGACACATGGTGGCAGACGGAAACCGGCGGCCACATGATTACGCCCATGCCTGCCGCGACACCAACCGTTCCCGGTTCGTGCACGTTGCCCTTCCTGGGCATCGATGCGGCGGTTGTCGATGAGCACGGTGTGGAACAACCTCAGGGGCAGGGTGGCCTGCTGTGCATACGCAAGCCGTGGCCGAGCATGCTGCGTGGTGTGTACGGTGATCGACAGCGGTACATCGATACCTATTTCTCTCGCGTTGAGGGCATGTACTTCGCCGGCGACAGCGCTCGCCGCGACGAGCGTGGCTACTTTTGGATCATGGGACGAATGGATGATGTCATCAATGTGTCGGGTCATCGACTCGGCACGATGGAAGTCGAGTCGGCGCTGGTGAGCCACCCTGCGGTCGTTGAAGCGGCGGTGGTGGGAATGCCTCACGAGATCAAGGGCACTGGGATTGCAGCCTACTGCACCTTGTCATCGGATTGGAAGGCCGACGACGCGCTGCGCGACACGCTCCGCGCTCATGTCGCCGAGGAGATTGGCGCCATCGCCAAGCCAGACATCATTCGATTTACTGAATCGCTTCCCAAGACTCGATCTGGCAAGATCATGCGGCGGCTGCTGCGTGACATCGCAGCGGGCCGAGATGCAGCTGGCGACTTGACCACGCTGGAAGACCTAAGTGTCCTGGCTAAATTGCGTGGAGATGACGAGTAGCCCCGCGGGAGTCGCGTATTCATGCCCAACTGGTCCTACCAAGCTAGAAGTACCCAAGGCGAACTGATCGCGGGGCGATTGGAAACGCCCAGTCGTGATGGTGCGTTGGCAGAGTTGCGACGACGGGAACTTGTACCCATCACACTGACGCAGGATCGCCCACCGCTCTTTGAGCGAAGTGTGTCGACCACCGCGATGGCCGGGGCCTGCCGCAGCCTGTCCGATCTGCTCGAAGCGGGCGTTCCGCTACTGCGATCGTTGAGATTATTGGCGGGAGGACGTGCGTGTCCGGCGCTGTCACGCGTCTTTTGCGACGTGGCCGATCAGGTCGCAGACGGAACGCCGTTGGCCGATGCGATGCGTGAGTTTCCTCGTGTGTTTACGACTGTGCAGTCAGCGATGATTGAGTCGGGCGAGCGAGGCGGATTTCTCGGCGAATCTTTTCAGCGTTTGGCTGACTTGCTCGAACGCCAGGCAGCGCTTCGCGCCCGGGTCATTGGCAATCTCATCTACCCGATCATTCTGGTCGTGACGGGCGTAGGCGCCGTGATCTACGCACTCGTGGCCTTCGTGCCCAAGTTTGAACCATATTTCGAACGCATCGAAGTGCCGGCGGCTACACACATCTTGCTGGGTCTGTCGGCATTCATCATCGGATGGTGGCCACTGCTGCTGGGTGTGTGCCTGATGCTGATTGCCGCGGGCGTCATGGTGCGATCGCGGCCGGCCACGCGGCGGCTGGTTGGGGCGGCATCATTGAAACTGCCCGTCGTGGCGCCGCTGGTCAGGGATCTGGCCGTAGCTCGTTTCGCGCGGATGGCCGGCACCCTGCTGGGCAGTGGCGTGCCGGTGTTGCAATCGCTTGAAATCGCCCGCTCCGCCGCGGGGCAACCCCAGCTCGAGGACTCCATTGGTGGCGCCGTCGAGGCCGTTCGGGCAGGTGAATCGATGGCGGCACCGCTGGGAGTGTCCGGTGTGTTCAACGAGGAGATGGTCGAGATGCTGCAGATTGCTGAAGAGGCCAATGCGATGCCGCGTGTCATGGAGCAAATGGCGGAAATGGCTGAGCGACGGGTGGATCGGCGTCTCGACCTCCTGCTGCGGCTGATGGAACCCGCCCTGCTCTTGTGCGTGGCGGCAATGGTAGTTTTTATCTTCATAGCGCTGGTGCTGCCGATGATGAGAATGGGCGGCGCCGTCCAGTAAGAGGGGGGGGGCTGCACGTCGCTCCGCAATCGGTACCATGGCACAGGAGGTTCTTCCAATGCATGCACGTCGCGTCCGTTCCGGTTTCACGCTCATCGAACTGCTCATCGTCATCGCTATTTTGCTGGCGCTGGGCGCGATCGTCACAGTGAACTTCATTTCCATCGGCGACATGGCCGAACAGGATGTGCAGCGTGCCCAGTTTGACCAGGTCGATTCGGCGATGAAGCGTTTCCGCTTGGACCTCAAGCGATACCCAAGCGAAGATGAGGGCATTGAAGTCTTGTGGAACCGCGAGGCACTGGAGAACGAGGATGAGGCCACCCGTTGGAAGGGCCCGTACCTCGAAGAGCCAGTGGTCAGCGATCGATGGGGCCGTGAGTTGACCTACACATATCCCGGCGAACTCGTCGGTGAGTCGTATTACGATCTTGTGTCAACAGGGCCCGACGGCGAAGAAGGCACGTCCGATGACATCACCAATCACGATCGTCGCAAGACGGTCGACGGTGAGTTTGAGGAAGACGAATCCTTTACGGGCGAGCGGGAACCGGCGGTCGGCGGATGATCTTCCACGGGCGGCCGGTGCGACGGGGATCTGCCCGCTGCGGGTTCACGCTGCTCGAACTGCTTGTGGCGATCGGTCTGATTCTGGCATTGGGAGCGGTCATTCTCGTGCCCGCCCAGACCATGTTCGAGCGAGCGGAGTTTGATGGGGATCTTCATCGCTTGCGTGGAGCGCTGACGGAGTGTCGTGTTTTGGCGCGGCGATTGGGCGTATCCATCGAGGTTTCGCTTGAACCGAACAAACTGGTGGCGCGACACTGGACAAGTGAGTCCACTGATGAGGAGTCGGAACAGGCGCCACTGTTGACCGTCTCGCTCGGCGGTACAACAGACGAAACGGGTACGCCGCTCGACGACGCAGTCTTGATTGCAGTGGCGCTTCCGGATGGCACGTTTCTGGTGGACTCACCGTTGTCGCTGGCCGATGGAAATGGTGGCATTGGCCGACTATTGATGGATCCGTGGAGTGGGGCCGTGCTGGTGGAGTCACCATGATCGCTCGTCGCGCTGCGGTTCTGCTTGAGACGATCGTCGCGCTGGCTATCGTGATGGGTGTCGCGGCGTTCTCGATTCAAGCGGTGGATGGGGCCGAGGCGGGTCTGGACCGGGCGGATCGTCGGCGCCGATGCATGGATGCCGCTGCATCGGTGGCGGCCATGATCGACGCTGGGTTGGTCGGTATCGGTGACCTGCGGAGCAGTCGACTGCCCGAGATCGACGGTGCGTCGTTGGGCGCGGTCGATGGTTTTGCCTTGGAGATGACCGTTGAGACCACCCGCACCAAGTGGGCGGGCATTTTGGAAGTGCAGATCACCGTCCGGGAAGAAGGCTCCGACCCTGTTGAAGCGGTGCTGGTTGAACTGGCACGCTTGCGGGAGCACCAGTCGCAGGACTTCACAACCGATGATCTGTTGGATGGACTGCAATGAGGCGGGCCTTCACGTTGTTGGAGGTGCTTCTGGCACTAGCGATTTTTATGGCGCTCCTGGCAGCCATGACGCAGTTCACCAATACCGTGGCAAGCAGTCGCGCCCGTGTGCTGGATCGGGCGGATCGCCAGCACGTGGTCGATGCCATCATCGATCGGATCGAACTCATGCTCACGACCGGTGCCGCATCGAGCGGAGGTGAGGCTGGCTTGGTTGGCGATAACGACAGCCTTGAAGTGCAGGTGGCGCAGGATCGTCCTGGCGAACAACCACTAGTCGCGCGTCGTGGCGTGTCGGTAGCGTTCAATAGGACGGACGGACAGATTCGATTCAACGAGGGCCAGCCGCTTGGATTGGGCGATATTCGCTTGCGCTACTTCGATGGCGACACGTGGCTGGATCGATTTGACTCCATCGAGTCGGATGGGCTTCCTCGCGCCGTCGTATTGGAGGCGTGGTTTGATGCAGTCAACGTCAATGATGCTGGCGACCGTACGCGATTGCCGGATCGGCGACGCGTCTTCACATCACCGGGCACATGGAGGCGTCGGCCATGAATGGGCGACGTGGCATCGTGCTCGCGGCCGTCGCTGTCATTTGCGCCGCCTCACTGTGGTTGGCAGTGGCGTTGATGGCCCAGGCCACCGTCGACATGGCCGGCATCGATGGCGGCGTCGATGATGTGCAGCGACAGTCTGCCATGCGAAGCGCCATGCTTGTCATTGCATCGTCGTTGCACGATCAGCGTGATGAAATGCGCGACGGTGTCATACCGACGCTCGAATCGCAGTTCGTACTGTGGGAAGTTGGTCCGACCGCAACCGTGGCACGATTGATCGAGCATCCAGACGGGCGTCTGCTGCTGCCTGAGGCGGCCTGTGTGGATCTCAATCTGGCGACCAGCGAAATGCTTTCAGAAGTTCCGGGACTCGACGAGGAGTCTGCCGCGGCCGTCGTGTCGCGGCGTTCATCCACTCGAATTGATGATGTGCGGGATTTGCTGGAGATCAACGTTGCCGATGGCGCAGCACTGCAGGGTGATACTGGCCTTGCCAGTCGGCTGACTGTGCATGCGCATGAACCGAATCTGCAGTCCAGCGGCGATCTCCGCATCAATTTGTCGATGCCTTGGTCCGAGGAACTGGCCGGACGGATCCGTGAGCGTTTCGGCGAGGGCGCCGTGACGGTGCTCAAGCAGGTGGCGGAGGATGATCCGATGGAGTCAGACGGCGATCTTGTGTCGCTCATGATGTCGTACTCAGTGCCACCGTCGGGCTGGACCGAACCACTTGATGTATTGACGACTGAGACTGGAAACTTTCGACGAGGTCGGATCGACATCAACACCGCCGGGGTCGCAGTGCTCGCGACGCTCCCGGGCGTGACGACCGAGCAGGCCGCTGCGATGGTGGATCGCCGCGACCAACTTGAGGAGGATGTGCGGCTCACGGCGACGTGGCCATTCACCCAAGAAATTCTTCCAATTGAGCTGGCTCCGGACGTCTTGCCCAGAATGACCGTTGGTTCATGGACGTGGCGTGTCCGGGTCGCCTGTGGTGAACTTCCTACGGATACGCTGGACGCGGCGCTGCATCGGCCATTGATCTTTGAATTGATCATCGATGTGGCTGGCGAACAACCCCTACTGGCGTCGGTGCGAGATGTCACGATGGAGTCGCATGCACTGGCCTGGCGACCTTCTCTGGACGAGATCGAGCAAAACGAACCGATGGTCCTGCCACCGGAACCGACCATTCCAGAGGAATTAGCGGATGACGTGCTCGAGTTGCCCACGGAAGAACAACCCGACACGGGTACAGTCATGGAAGACAACCTAGAGCCCGAACCGACGCCCCCTCCGGACGATCCTAGGCTTGGCCGCTGGCATCCCTGAGCGGCATCCTGCAGTAGCATCAAACACAGATGTCGCGTCCCCGCATCGTCATCGAGTTGGGCCCCGGTCGCCTCCGTGCGATCTCTGCGATCAATACGCCTGTGGGGCTTCGAGTCAAAGCCGTGTTGAATGTCAGCCGCCCCGACCTTGATGTCGATGTGGATGAAGATGCATTTATCGAATGGATGCGCACCAAACTCGACGACAGTGGGATTGCCAAGGGGCCTTGCACGGTGGCCATTCCTCGTGGCGATGCTGTCATTAAGCAGTTGTCCTTTCCGACGCGCGATGAAGGCGAGTTGGCTGGCATGGTGCGTTTTGCCATGGCCGAAGAACTCCACCTTGCCGAACAGGAAGTGCAGATCGATTTCCTCCCCACGCAGGTAAGCGATGACAAGACCGATGTACTGGCTGCAGCGCTGCCGAAATCATCTCTGGATCGTGCGCAGCGTCGAATGCGAGCGTTGAATCGCCCGCCCCGAGCCTTGTCGCCACGATTTCTTGGCGCATCGCTTTTGGTGGGCGATGAGCATGGCGGGACGACGGCTTGTGTCGACGTGATTGCCGATGGCATTGAGTTCACGCTTGTTCAGGGTGAACATGTGCGATTTGTCAGGGGCGTACCCCTGCCACATGGCAGTGCGCAAGAGATGGCAGAGGTTGTCGCTACCGAAACGAAACGAACATGGCTGAGTTGGCAGGTCGAATCAGATTTTCCATCGATCGACCGGGTCGTGCTCACTGGTGAACCCGAGGTCGTCGCGGCGGCCAGAGAGGCTGTGGCCCAGGCCGTTGACATGCCAGTTCACCTGTTTGAGTCTCACGCCGACATTGATCTGGCAGGACATGATCTCGGCGGTCTCTGGCCGCTCGTTGGGTTGCTCCTTCGCCAACATCAGCGGCATCCCCTGATTGACTTTATGAAGACCAGACAGCCGCCCGATCACGCCGCGGAGCGGAGAATTGCCGTACTGGGTGTTTTGGGCGTAATGCTTGTGATTCTGGCATTGGTGTGGACGATCGGCTCAATATCTACACGGGGGCTCCGCACGCAACTGGACAGGTTGACGTCTGAAGCAGCCCGTCTCGAAGCGCCCTGGCTGCGGTACCACCGCAATCGCTATCGGCTCAGACATCTGGAACTCTGGAACTCCAAGATGCCCCAGTGGCAGATGTACATGGCGGACATGATCGATCGCCTGCAGCCGGCAGGCTCGCTGGTAGTCGATGAGGTGTCAGGAGTCTTTGATTGGGAAGGCGTCGATGCGCCCCGAAAGGAGGGTGTCAAAGATTGGTCCGTGGTTACGTCGCGGCGACTCATTGTCGAGGCCGAAGCAGCCAGCCGTGAGGTTGGCGAAGCGTTTCGCGAGTCGTGGATCGATGATCCCGATTGGGAAGTTGCCACCAGCGGCGCTGACAAAGAAGACGGTCACCGATTGCCATTTGGTGTGACCATTCGACTCGCTACTCCCGAAGAGACCAAGGAAACCATTCCGTCTGAAGCGAAGGATGCTTCGCCGTGAACCAAGAGCGACAGAAATTGCTGGTGATGATCGGCGTAGGGCTCGTCGTGGCCATCGTATTATTTTGGTCTGTCGAGGCGTGGATTCTTTCGCCCCGCGGCAATTTGGCAGATCGCATTGAAACGGCGCGAGAGAGAATAGAGTCGCGGAAAATAGACTTGCTCGGAGTGAATCGGCAAGATGCTGCGACAGACTTGATCGTTCAACGGACACTTGGTGGATCGCAGGAGAGCGTCGATCACGCGCTTCGCGCGGCGCTATCGCAGATTGCCGAGTCGTCGGGCCTGTCGGACGCATCGGTGTCGACGTCGGCGGCGGACAAAGTGGAGTCGCCAGGTCGCCGGGATTTTAAGGGAATCGCCGGGCGAGCTTTGCGAGACGAACTTGACTTCGTGGAAGTACCAGCGACGCTTCGGGGAAGTGGTACATGGGAACAAGTCACCGCAGCGCTTCACGCTACGTACAACGCGGACTGGCTGGCGCGTGTGGAAGGCGTTCGGCTTTCGGGAAAGGGTGACCAGGATCTCATTGAGTTGACCGTGGCGATTCGAACCTTGTTCATTCCGGGCCGAGAAGCGAACGGCCCTCCGCCGAAAGTCGAGATTGCTTGGCCGCCACAACTGGCAATGGCCAGCCCGTTCTTGCAGCCACCCAAACCCGACCCGGAGGCGGAACAGGCAGCAGGCACGGTTTCCAATCCCAAGTGGGAACGGTGGTCAGTAACCTTTCTTGGGCGTGTCGAGGGTGTCGACGAGGTGTGGCTCGTGGCGCCCTCCGGGACTCGAATTCGCCTTCAAAAGGGGCAATCCGTTGAGGGATCGACCTATTTGGGCAATCAACGCGATGCAGATGGCTTTGACGAGGCCATTTTTCGCCGTGGGAAATCGAACTGGATCGTGCCTCTGGGGGCCTCCATGGCCGATCGACACGCTGTCTCGGAGTAGACTGACGGTCAGCAGCCGTGGATGCGGCATAGACGCTCGCCAGTCAGGAGGACAGGCATGATGAGGCTTAGAGGATGTGCCGTTCTGGTGTGTAGTTTGATTGTTGCGACCAGTGTCGCCAATCAGGCGCCCGCCAAAGAAACCGCTTCAACCAACGACACCGTTATTCGACTCGCCTTTCATGGCGCCACGATCGATGAGGTGCTCGATGCGCTCAATCGAATGAGCGGCATGCCGGTGGTGCGCGCAGCGGACATTCCCGACGGCACCATCGATTTTGTATCCCCGGAAGATCATGATATTGACTCGGCGTTGCAGGTGCTCAATACCGTCTTGCAATCACGCGATGTGACCATTCGAATTGTCGATGGCATGCTTCATTTTGAATCGCTCGCCGACATGCAACGAAATGATCTCCCCACGTTCGTTGGAAAGATTCCATCGGATGTGACTCCCGACACGCTTGTGACGGTGATGCGACCGCTCGATAGCGCACTGGCCGCGCCGCTGGCCGATCGTTTGTCGCAGATGGTCGGAGCGTATGGTGCTGTTATTGCCATGGTTGGACAGAATGCGGTTGTGATTACGGAAACCGCCTCCAATGCACGGCGGCTTCTGAGCATGCTTGATGAACTCGATCGTCAGGATCCTGATGGACTGATTGAAGTTTTTCCGGTGCGCAATGTGTCCGCGTCGTCGCTATTGCCGTCGTTGGAACAGTTGATGACGCTCAAGGTGGAAACATATAAGCCCGACAAGAAGGGTAAGCTCCAGAAAGTCGAAGAGGCTTCGATGGGTGGTCTGACCTTTGCCGCCGATGATCGCGCGGGTTTTATCATCGCCAAAGGGTCGCGAGCATTGCTCGATAAGTTAGGGGAGGTCATCGCGCTGCTCGATGTGCGGGGTAGTGACGGCGAGACATCCGCCTCTGGGCGAACGGTTCGCACGATTGCTCTGGCGATGATCTCTCCCAGCGAAGCAAGCAAGCGACTCAAGGTCGTGATCAACTCCATGCCCGAGGGTGAGCGACCCCAAGTGCTGGCGCTTCCAGAGCGATCGAGCATCATTCTGACTGGACCATCGTCTCGGGTTGCTGAACTGGCCGCAGTGGTGGCCGAGATCGAGGGCACGCCTGCCCTGATGCGGACCCAAACCATTGAGGTCGTCCCCCTGAGCAGCGCAACTCCTGCCCAGATCACCACATCGCTCAAGGCGGCCCTTTCCCCCTCCCACAAGGCCTCGCTTCGAATGGGACCGACTCCCGATGCCCAGTCCATCGTGCTGGGTGGACCCCTTGATGCAGTCGCTCACGCAGCGGTACTCATCAAGGCCTTTGATGTATCTGCCAATACGCCTCCTTCAATACGCAGGATTCGAATGCGACCAGGCACCATCGATGAGGTCATGCAGGCCCATGCCGGGATGATCGAGGAGTATGCGATCACAGGCGATGTCGTTGTTCGGGCTGATCCGGCAACCGAGACGATTCAGTTAATCGGCCAACCCGAGGCTGTCGCCCAGCGTGCGGCATTCATCGAGTCGATCGCCGAAGGCATCGTTGATGAGCGGGTCACGCGCCGGTTTGATTTGCAACATGTGACACCCTCACGGGTGGTAGGGAGTGTGTCTGCGGCAGCGCGGTCTCTGTTGACTCCAACGGATGGCGCTCCATGGACCCCACCTCGTGTGGAGGCCGTTGACTTGATCGATGCGATTGTGGTCACAGCATCCCCCGATGACATCTCAACCATTACTACGATTGTTGCCTCGCTCGATCAACCTCAACCAGGCGACTTTCAGGTTCGTGTCGTGCCCATGTCCGGGGCGATGGATGATGTCATTGGAGATGCGGATAAGGCCTTCGTCCAGATGGGTGGGGGAGAAGGTGGTGTTGTTCGTCCGGCCGTGGAGTTCGACCGCTCTGGTCGCCGCGTCATACTGAGTGGCCGAAGTGCAGGCGTGCGTCTGTATGAACAGTCGCTTCGGCGATTCATTGAACTCGCTGGCCCGGAACCGGTGACACGCATTGTGTCTGTGAAGCACGTGTCGCCTGCTGAGACTGCGACGATTTTGTCCGATCTTGCGGTATCACACGATGCGCTTGATGCCCAGGGCAGTACGCCACCTCGTATCGCGGCTTTGGAAGAACTTGACTCCATCATCATCACCGGCACATCGCGCCAACAACAGGTGCTTGCCGATCTGCTCAAGTCCATCGATGTGCCGGAATTGGCCGATGTCGAAGTCATTCCGATGGCACGATCATCTGCAGTAGATGTTGCGACATCTGTGCAGCGTGCACTACAGGCTCGCGCTATGTTCTCGCGTGGTCGACCACAGGCGAGCGTGTCGGCGGTCGCGGCAAGTAACGCCATCATTGTGACGGGCACGACCGAGCAAATTGACTACGTTCAGGGGGTCGTAAACCGACTGGACACCGGCGAATCCATTGATGATGACCAGGTTCGCATGGTTCATTTGGCTCATGCTCGGGCCGAGCAGGTTGCGGCAATGATGCAATCGCTGATGGGTTTCGAGTCGCTCAATGAAGGCGAACGCCTGCAGCGCCTTCGCTATCGCGTTCCGCTGCCCGAGATCGATACGGGCGTACGCATCGTCGCCAATGAACGACTCAATGCTGTGGTGATCGCGGGTCGCGGCTCGGCCGTCGATGCTGCTGAAGAAATGGTGCGACAACTCGACGCCGTTGCAGCCGACGAATCCAATCGGACGGCCCGAGGTGTTCGAGTGATTCACGTTATGCACGCCGACCCAGCGGACCTCGCTGCGAGTATCGAGGCGGTCTTTTCCGATGACCAGTCCAAACTTCCACCAGTGGTTCGCGTCGATCGGTCCAGTGGCACCCTGCTGGTTCGTGCTGATGACTCACAGATGCAGATCATCGGTGAGGTGGTTGACTCTGTAGACGCCGCGGCGATGACGTCCAGTCGGCAAATGCAACTCATTCCCATCGATCCGGCCAGAGGCCAGGCCGAAGACATCGCCGAGACGCTTCGTCGAATGCTCAATCGTGATGGTGGTCCGGCGATTCGGATCATCGACATTGACGATCTGCTTGGTCCGGAACAACCATCGGCTGGCGCCATGCTGTTGTCGCCTAAGTGGATGGGCCTTCTTGCGGCTATTGGCACGCCAGGTGTGCCAGCTGTCGAGCGAGCGTCCGAGCCGGCGGTATCCATCGCAGTCGACCCTGACACCAACAGCTTGGTATTGGTGGGCAGCCAGCGATCAGTGGCTCGAGTGCGTGAACTGTTGAATCAGATCATGTCTCAAATGCCCGCGACGCCAGGGCGCCTGCATCGCATTGAACTGGGTGATCGCGCCGATGCGTCGCGGCTGACTCGGTTGGTGCAACAGTCACTGTCGCAAATCACACCTCCAGCAGGTCGCCGCGGCGACTTGTCGCGGCGTGTAAGCATCATGCCCGATGTCGATACCAATGCGATTATTGTCTCGTGTACCGACACGGACTTTGAGACCGTGACGCAGATCATCAAAGCGGTTGCGGCGCCACCCGAAGATCGATCTGCCATTGTCAAGATCTACCAACTGTCCAATGGCGGGGCCGCCCGCATTGCCAATCACCTCAACAGTCTGCTCAAGGGCACCAGTAGGAGTCGTCAAGCAGGGCGTCTTCGTCATTTGGCTGTCACGTTGATGGGTGGTCAGGATCAGGTTGACGCTGTGTTCAACCCAGATCGTGTGCATGTCAGTGCCGATGCGGGCAGCGGTTCCATGGTTGTGATGTCGCCGATTGAAGCGATTCCATTCATCGACCGCTATGTCGAACTCATGGGGCAATCGCCCATCGCAGCGGGGCCCACCCTGCAAATCTTCCCCGTGGAGCATGCTGATGCCAGGCAATTGTCATCCATGCTGAGAAACGTACTGCGTGCTCGCAATCAGGCTATGGCCCGAACCGGTGCCGTACTGCTGCAGCCCGAAGTGGCCTACGACCAGCGAACCAATATGCTGCTTGTCACGGCAGATCAATCGCAACTCAAAGAAGTACACGAATTGCTCAAGCAGTTGGATGTGCCCACCAGCGAGTCATTGCCCCCATTGCGGACCATTTCACTCAAGCGGGCTCGGCCATCGCAGGCAGCCAGGTTGTTGCAGCAGTCGGTTATTGCTTCGGCCGGCGCCAAGGCAAGCTCTGTCGTCATCGTTCCCGACGATGCTTCCGGCTTACTTTTGGTCCGAGCAGACGAAGAGACGTCCCGGGAAATAGATGCCGTCATCGCGGAGATTGATCGAGATGCCAGCGTTGACTATGTCGTTCGCACCATTGCGCTGGAACGAGCGGAGGCCAGTGATGTCGCAGGGGCGATTCAGAAACTATATGACGATCGTGCCAGAATCTCCGGTTCCAACGGTCGCCGTGTGACTATTCAGGGCGAAGCCACTTCGCGAGTGCTCCTTGTTGCGGCTAATGACGACGACTTCCGGGCTGTGCAGGATCTTGTCAAGCAACTCGATACACCCGATGCAGGTAAGCAGCACGAGATTCGAGTATTTCCGCTGGCGCACGCCAAGGCGGCTGATATCTCAGACAACGTTATGGAGATGGTCAACGAGTTGTTGTATGGCGGCAACTGGATGTTCTCACGCAGTCAACGACAGATGCCCAAGAGCAAGGTCGCGATCATGGTGGACAAGCGCACCAACTCGATTATTGTGACGGGCTACGGTGATGCGTTCGACTCGGTTGAGCAGGTTCTTTCAGTGCTCGATCAACCTGCCGCAGAGAGACTCGTGCGATCGATCAAGGTGTACCGAGTACCGCGAGGATCGGCGAGCACCGTTTCTGAGATGATCCAATCAGTCTTCGGTTCAGGCAGGCAGTCTTGGTGGCGGCAGCCCAGCGGGAATGATCTTCAGGTTCGTGTGGACGACAACCGTCAGCAGATCATTGTTGCTGGTACGCAGCAGGAACACACCGAAGTCAAAGCCATGCTCGCTTCAATTCGTGATGCTGGGGACGGGGCCGCGTCCATCCAGACATTTGCGCTCAAGTCCGCCAAGGCAAGCGATACCGCAGACATGCTGCGACGCGCCTTGGGGCTCGATGGCCAACCAATTGTGCTCCGCGACCCTGAGGGTGGCGATCCAATCACGATTGAGGGCCGAGTGCTGGCCGATGCGCGGAGCAACAGCCTGCTCGTGACGGCCTCCCCTCGCTCGATGGCGGTGATTTCGTCGATGGTTGTAGAGTTTGATCGTTTGTCCCCGCCGGTTGATCAGGGCGTCTTCATTATTGACCTACAACATGTCACGGCTGAAGAAGCCAAGCGTGTTGTGCAGGAACTTGGACTGAACCGTCCGGCTCGTGATGAGTCCGTGCAACGCATTGTGACCGACCCCATCAGTGTGACGCAGCTCAAGGGTCGCAATGCTGTCATGGTGCTGGCAAACCCCGCTGACCGCGCTTCGCTGTCGGCCTTTTTCAAGTCCATGGACTCCGAGCCGACCGGGGCGGAATCCACTATGCAACTTGTGCAACTCAAGAACGCACAGGCTGAGGCAATTGCAGCGGTGCTGCGTGAAGTACTCGATCCAAGTTCACAGAAAACAACTTCGCCGCTTGCCAAGGCTGTACAGGAGCAGGTTCGCCGCTTGTCGATGCTGGGTGAGGGTATTCACGACGCGGATATTTCGCTGGACCTGACGCGTCCCATCAGTATTACGACGCACGAGACGCAGAATGCCTTGCTTGTCAGTTCGACGGCGGGCAATCTCGGGGCAATCGTTGCGCTGATTGAATTGCTCGATGAGTTGCCGTTGACCGACTCGGTCATCGTTCGAATCATGCCGCTGGACAATATGGCGGCCGCTGACTTTGCGCGAATCGTGCGTGATCTGTTCACCCAGGGCAAGAACCTGGGCGGACTCGGGCGTGGTGGGTGGAAGGGCATTCCATCGAGCATCGTCGGGCGTGCGATGATTGGCGACGTGGCCATGACTGTGCATGAACGGACTAACACAGTTGTGGTGGCCGGAACCGAGGATGCCGTCTCGACTGTAGAAGTACTTGTCGATCGGTTGGATTCTGATGTGACGTCCGGTTGGGTTGATACGCAAATGATTCGCCTGAAGTGGGCCGATGCGAGCGACACAGCGTCATTGCTCTCGCGAGTGCTCATTGATGGAACGGACACGGCGCCGGGCGCCGCGGCGATGCGTCAGCAGGTCGGGCGACTGCGAATGCTGCGGTCTGACCGCCGCAGCGTGGCCGAGTCAGATGTCTTCCGCCCGATGAGGGAACTGGTAGTGCTTCCTCATGAGCCCCTCAATGCACTGCTTGTTGTTGGTACGCAGGACAACCTAGATATTGCTGGTGAACTCGTGGCGATGCTCGACGTAGAAGAAGCATCGCCTGCATCAAGCGTCCGCTTCTATCCGCTCGATCATGGCGCGGCGTCGCAAATTGCATCGACCGTCACGCGATTGGTCGATGGACAAGTATCCGCCGGAACGCTTGAGAAGGAAGACCGCGTCGTCGCCCAAACAGATGAGCGCACCAACACGCTGATTGTGGCGACGAGCACGCGTTCATTCTCGGTAATCGAGCCGATCATCAATTCGCTCGACACGAAGTTAGCGCCCGAATACGCCGAGATCAGGAACTTCCCACTTGAGCACGCCACTGCGGCGCGGATGCAGAATGTTGTGCAGCGAATGATGGATGCGCGGCTTGATCGGCTTCGCGTGATCGATCGAAAGACTGCAGACTTGCAGCGTGTCACTGTGATGGTCGATGAGCGAACGAATTCACTGATTGTGGCGGGTGGACAGGACACATTTGAAGTCATAGAACGTCTTGTCAGAGACCTCGATGGGTCTGACTTGGTTCAGCGAGGCCTCATCGAAGTCATCGATGCCGATGAGAATAATGCTGCCCGCGTAGCGGACACCATCAATGCGGTTATGCAACGGCGGTATGCGGACTTGCCTGCGGCGTCACGGCGGGCCCAGGTGCCCTTGATTCAGATCGACAGTCGCAGCAACAGCCTGCTTGTTTCCGCAGGTCCGGATGATCTTGACGACATCCGCGACTTGGTGCGGAGGCTTTCCGACGCGCCCACTGACCCGGCCATCGGTCTGCACTTGCTCGCGGTCAATGGCACATCGCAGGCGGACCGACTGGCCCCACGGCTCGAGCGTCTCATGCGTGAACGTCAGCAGAGTCTCGGCACGTCCGCGACTCCGACGGATCGTGTCACGATTCAAGCCGAGTCTGGTTCGAATAGTCTTATTGTGGCGGCGAGCCGCGAGAACCTTGCCATCATCGAAGATCTACTTCATGTGCTGGAGCAGGCTGAACACGATCGGGGAACTGGTCGGGAACTTGAAGTCTTCCACCTGCAAGTGACGTCGGCTCGCGAGATGGTCAGGATGCTCGACGACCTGTATGTGAGCGAGGCGAATCGGTCTCGTGGCTCAGGCTCGGTTCGAGTGAGCGCAGACGAACAACTCAATGCGGTGCTTGTTAGCGGATCGGCTGGCGATGTGCAGGAGATTAGTTCGTTGATCGGTCGGCTTGATGGCACGGCGCCATCGTCAATTGTCGAAATTCGGCATGTTCCACTGGCGAGTGCCAATGCACTTGAAACGGTACGGCTCATCGAAGACGTTTTGTCTGGTCGAAGCCTTGGTCGAGGTCGTCGAGCGCAGCGAGCCACGGTGCTTCGATATGTTCGTGCAAACGAGTCGGCTGCTGGCAAACGTGAGATGCAGGTCAGCACAGCCCTGCGTGAGTCGATCAATCTGACTCCTGACATACGTACAAATACGATTATCATCAAGGCGCCTGCCGACTCGATGGACATGATCGTGGACATGATTCGCGACTTGGATGAGTCATCGGTGGGGGCGAAGAATGTGCGCATCTTCAAGTTGGAGAATGCCGACGCCGCGGCGATGTCGGTGTTGCTCAATGACTTGTTCCGGATCGATGAGGGCGATGATCTGCTGGTGCTCAAGCCTCGTGAAGAGCGTGGGTTGCCTGGTGGGGCCGCCCTTGGCGAGGGCGGAGATCTTGCTTCTACTGGCTTTGGCGGCACCGAGTTGACGGCCGTTCCTGACCCACGGCAACAACTGGCCATCACGGTTGATAGTCGTACCAATAGCCTGATTGTGTCAGGTACTCCGGCGTATCTGGATTTGGTCGAATCAGTCATCAAAGAACTCGACTCGGCTAAGGCCAATGAGCGAGAGACCTTCATGTACCAACTTCGCAACGCCACTGCGGGCGACGTAGCTACGGTACTTGGCGACTTTGTGGAAACTGAGCAGCAAAAACTCATCGATACGATCGGTGTGCAGCAACTCGGTTCATCGGCCCGACTGTTGGAGCGGGAAGTCACGATTCGCGGCGATGATAAATCCAACTCAGTATTAGTCAGCGCCAGCCCGCGGTATATGGATCGCATCAAAGCATTGATTCACGAACTCGACATCGACCCCCCGCAGGTGCTCATTCAAGTGCTGATCGCTGAAGTGACACTTGATGGCGGAGTCGATTGGGGAGTTGATTGGACAAAGACCACTGGTTCAATTCAAGTCGATGCACCATTTGCGGCGTTTCCAGCCGCAGTTGCGAGCACACTTCCTGGTCTAGCGCTTGGCATGGGCAACTTTCAAGTGGTTCTTAAGGCGCTGGAGAGTCAAGGGCGGCTGCACTTGCTGAGTAACCCCTCAATTATGGCAGCAAACAACGAGACGGCAAACCTCAATGTAGGTGAGATAGTCTACGTTCCGGTCGGCGCAACTACTTTTGACACCGGATTAACCAGTGTTCCACTTGAAGAAAAGGAAGTGGGTGTCATTTTAAATGTGACTCCATCGATTAATCCAGACGGGTTTGTTCGAATGAAGGTCGAGCCGACTCTTTCGAAGTTATCCAAAGACACGGATAAGCCTGCCAAGGATGTTGAGACTCCCCGGATTATTCAGCGAACCGCTTCGACCACGGTGACTGTCCGAGACGGGCAGACTATTGTCATTGGCGGGTTGATTGATGAGAGTTACGATTACCGTGAAGACAAAGTGCCATTTTTGGGCGACATCCCACTGATTGGCTTGTTGTTTAGGAGTGAGTATGAAAAACTGGTTCGGACTGAACTGGTCATTGTTTTGACGCCGCATGTGGTGACGAGTCCAGCAGCTTTTGATGAGATTCGTGCGATCACTGATCGCCAGATCGATCGAGTGACATTGCCCCAATCGTTGCTCGACCAGATTAAGCGAGGCGAGATTGATGGCATGGGCTTGTTTGAGCAAGAGGGGTACAACCTGCAGCTGCGAGATCTTGAAGAAACAATCGCACCAGAAGCCGCTCGGGAAGATCAGAACAAGTGATTCGTTGGCTTCTCGCAAGCGTAGTATTGTTTGGCAGTGGGTGCGAAGCGCTCATGGGCCCATCTGAACCACCGCCCCCGAAGCCCCGGCCTTCAAGTCGGCCAGAACCCAAGAATGTCCCGCTACGACGAGCAGATCGTGCGGATCAAATGGCAATAATGGTTGGTGTGAATCCTCGAGATACCGATGGAGATAGTTATCCAGACGTACTGGATGTCACGGCAATGTTGTTAGAGGGTCCACAGAACGATCTGGTATTTGTGCCAGGTAGTTTTGAGTTTGAATTAGTGCCACTTGATGAGTCAATTGAACAGCCGTGGCGCGTGTGGATATTTGATGCCCGCCAGACTGCCTCGGCTGCGGGACCAACACTCTTTAACTTGCCTGGGTATACCTTTGTATTGGATCTCCGGGCAAATGGTGGAGATCGAATGCTACCCATGGTGGCCAACTTGACGGGACGATTTCAGGCCACCGCTGGTGGACCTGTGGTTGAGGCACTGCCCGGTCAACGCGTTGTGCAACTCGGAAATGAGCCTTCTCGGCGTTGAGTTTGGGGGGTGCTTGCTGCGCCACGGCTTATCTAATAGGCTGAGGGGCTCCAGTGGGGGACCACCGTATGTGGATCTGCTCACTGGCAGGAGGAGTTGTACCCAATGTTTAAGAAATTGCTCAGCCCAATGATTGCTGCCGCGGCGGTGGTCTGGACGACCGTTGCCTTTGCGGCGCCTTTCGGCGCTGCCACCGTGCCTGCCGATGTTGCCAAGTTAGTTCCCGAAGGCGCCGTCCTGTTGGGCTACACATCATCGATCGAAGGCATGCAGCAATCGCTGCTCAAGTCGGTCTCGGCCATTGAGCCGCAGATGGCCATGGTGGTCGCGATGGGTGGTCCTGCCACGCAGATCAACATGATGGTCAAGAAGGAAGGCGGCCCTCCTGGAAGCGGCGGC
>PVBE012220971.1_pt1 | contig 26429 bp, 21 predicted proteins | sample 1631181 | NCBI WGS metagenome assembly PVBE01 (sample SAMN08397723, study PRJNA350692) | Marine metagenome, whole genome shotgun sequencing project. | isolation source: water | place: Pacific Ocean | collected 2012-04 | reverse complement strand
TACAACCGGGTAAGGCCCCATAGTGCCTTGGGCTACCGGCCGCCGGCGCCGGAGGCCATCGAACCACTGCCTCTGGGCAACCCTGAAATTTCGGACATCGAGGAGCAGAGACTAACTCAAAAAGTGGTACAACTTTAGGGGGCAGGGTAGTCTCTCCTCCGGCGCCATGGGACGCTCATTGCCAGCCCCTGACGCGCTACCTATAATCCTTCTAACGTGTAAACCTCCGCTCCCCAAAGTGAAGCGTCAAGGATGAGCCATTCCTCAGGTGATGTTCCCAAGCAGTCTCCGGATGGGGGGCGGGCCGGATCCCCTCGGAGCGGAGCGGGTTCCGAACGCGATACGGAGGCCCTCCAAAATATCCGCGTCGTCCTGGTCGATCCGCAATACTCGGGCAACATCGGCGCCTCGGCCCGGGCGATGATGAACATGGGGCTCACCGACCTGCGGCTGGTCTTCTCCGGCCGCCCCACCGAGCATGTGAACGCCGAGGCCCGGAAGATGGCGATGTACGCCAAGGACATGCTCTTCCGCGCTCCGGTCTACGCGAACCTGGCCGAGGCGGTCGCGGATTGCGCCCTGGTGGTCGGGACGACGCGGCGTCAGGGCAAGTTCCGGCACGTGACGGTCACCGCCAAGGGCATCGTGGAGCGAATCCTCCAATCGGCCCGGCGGCGCCCCGTGGCCCTGGTTTTCGGTCCGGAGAATTTCGGGCTTTCCAACGAGCATCTGCGCTCCTGCCACGAGCTGGCGTTCATCCCCGCCCATTCCGGTTTCGGTTCTCTGAATCTGGCGATGGCCGTCCTCATTATTTGTTACGAGGTCTACCAGGTCGCGAGGAGCGGCGCGGAACCGCCGAACGCCCCCGCCCCCTCCACCCCCGTCGCCACCGCCGAAGAGCTGGCCGGGTTGTTCGCTCACATGAAGGACACCCTTCTGAGGATCGATTTCCTTGACCCGCAGAACCCCGAGCGGATGATGACGCACCTGAGGCGGCTGTTCTCCCGAGCGGACCTGAGCTTCAAGGACGTGAAGGTCCTGCGGGGGATCTTCCGGCAGGTGAACTGGGCGCTGGGAGAGGAGGAATTCAAGTCCTCCGCCGACGCCCCGGCCGCCTCGGCTCTTGAAGAAGAGGAGAGGTCCACGGATTCCTGGAGGGGCCTCTTGAGTGACGGCGCCCCAGAGAAAAAATGATGAACTTGACTCCAACGACGGGCGACCCGGAGAAACTGGCGGATTTCATCCGTGTGGCGCGCGGGGATAAGCTGGCCGACCTCATCCTTCGGGGCGGAAAGGTTGTCGACGTCTTCTCCGGCGAAATCCGGGAGACTGCCGTCGCGGTCTATCGGGGGCGGATTGCCGGGCTGGGCGATTACGAGGGCAAAGAGACCCACGACCTCGACGGGCGCTGCATTTCCCCGGGCTTCATCGACGCCCACTGCCACATCGAAAGCTCCCTGTTGCCCCCGGCCGAGTACGCCCGGGCGGTTGTCCCGCGCGGGACGACCACCGTCGTCGCCGACCCGCACGAGATCGCCAACGTCCTGGGCCTGGAGGGCGTCCGCTTCCTCCTGGAATCGAGCCGCCACTGCCCGCTCGACGTCTTCCTCATGGCGCCCTCATGCGTCCCGGCGTCCCCCCTCGAGACGGCCGGGGCGGTGCTCGAGGCCGAGGACCTGTTCCCCCTCCTGGCGGACAGCCGGATCCTGGGCCTGGGGGAGATGATGAATTTCCCGGGCGTGGTGATCGGGGACCCCGGCGTGATGGCGAAGCTCGCCGGAGGCGCGGCCCATATCGACGGCCACGCCCCGGGGCTTTCGGGCCGGGCCCTTTGCGCTTACGTCGCCGCGGGCGTTCAGTCCGACCACGAGTGCGTGACGGCGAAGGAGGCCGGGGAAAAGCTGGGCCTCGGGCTTCATATCATGATCCGCGAGGGATCGACCGCCAGGAACCTGGAGGCCCTGCTGCCCGCCGTCCGGCCGGAGAACGCCGGCCGCTTCTCCCTGGTCACCGACGACGTGGACCCCGCGGATCTGTCCTCGAAGGGGCACCTGGATTACGTCGTGAACCGGGCGGTCCGCCTCGGTCTCGACCCCGTCCCCGCCCTTCAGATGGTGACGGTCAACTCCGCCCGGCACTTTGGCCTGGGGGACCGGGGCGCGATCGCCCCCGGCCTTCGCGCGGACCTTGCTGTTTTCGAGGACCCGCGCGACATCCGGGTCCAACAGGTGTACAAGGACGGGAGTCTCGTGGCCACCGGCGGGAGGATGGCCTTCTACGGCGATCACGCGCCCGCCGGACGCGTCCGGAACACTGTGAGCCTGCGGTGGGACCGTCTCGAGGACCTCTCCGTGCCGGCGGCCGGGAAGCGTTTGCGGGTGATTGGCGTCGAGCCGGGGCAGATCGTAACGCGGACTCGGGTGATGGAGGCCCGCGTCGAAGACGGCCTGGCCTTGTCGGATGTGGACCGGGACCTTCTCAAAGTCGCCGTAGCCGAGCGGCACGGCCGGACGGGCAAGGTCGGATTCGGTTTTGTTCACGGATTCGGCCTGAAGCGCGGGGCCCTGGCCTCTTCCGTCGCCCATGACTCCCATAATGTGATCGCGGCGGGCGTGGTCGACGAGGACTTGCGGGCGGGTTTCCGCGCCGTCGAGGAGATGCAGGGCGGGCTGGCCGCCGTCCTGGACGGCCGCCCGATCGCCCGGCTTGCATTGCCCATCGCCGGGCTGATGAGTGATTCGCCCATCGAAGTCGTCACCGCGCAGCTTGAAACGCTCCACGCGGCGGCGAGAGATTTGGGCTGCGGGCTCGATTCACCTTTCATGACCCTGTCGTTTCTGGCCCTGGCCGTGATTCCCGAGTTGAAGCTCACGGACATGGGCCTGGTGGACGTGACGAAATTCGATTTCGTTCCGCTTTTCGAGGATGAAGACTGAGGCCCGTCGCCCGGTTGACCCAACCCGCTGATTGAGAGAAGAGAATCCGACATGACCGAATCCTGCAAGATCAGATACTACATTCCCGCCCACGACGAGGACGTTCTGCGGGAGGCCATCGAGTCCGATGCCGAGGTCATCATCATGGATCTGGAGCAGAACTGCCCTTCGGACAAGAAGGACGCCGGGCGGGCGCTCGTCCAGCGGGCGTGCTCGGAGATGGATTTTCAAGGATCGGGAAAATGGATCCGGGTCAACATTATCGGCTCCGCGGAGTTGGAGGAGGACTTGAAAAGCCTCGAACGTCTGCCGGACGGAATCGTCCTCGCCCAGGCCCGGAACGGCCAGGAGGTTCTGACGCTGGCCGCGGCGCTGGTGGACGTTGAGCGGCGGGCCGGGGTCGGGCTGAACTCGATCCCCATCGTTCCGAACATCGAGTCGGCCGACGGGCTTCGGAACGCCTACGAGATCGCCTCGACCAGCGCCCGCGTTTCGGAGCTCGGGTTGGGCGGGGGCGATATGCTCAAAGACCTCGGCGGCATCCGGACGCCCGAGGGCGGGGAGCTCTTCCACGTCCGCGCCCGCTTGGCGGTTGAAGCCGCGGCCGCGGGGGTCCGGCTCATCGATACGGTCACGCCCGTAAACGCGAGCGACGAATACCTCGAGCGAGACACCCGGGAGCCTTTCAAGCTGGGTTTTCAGGGGAGGGGAGTCCTGACCGCCCGCCACATCGCGCCCATCCGCCGGATCTGGGCGGAGATGACCCAGGGCGGCTGATTATCCTATCCGCGGCGGGGCTTTGGGCGTTCATGGATAGGAGAAGGATCAATAAAAAAAGAGCCTGGAAGACCGGGGGCTGAGGTTCCCCCGTCTTCCAGGCTCTGTGTGAGACCGAATCCCGGGCCCGGCCGAACGGCCGGGTGGAAATAACCGCTAGCTGACCGCTTGTTTCAGCTTGCCGCCCGCTACAAATTTGGGGACCTTTTTCGCGGATACGGAGATGGATTCACCCGTTCTCGGGTTTCTCGCCAGGCGGGCCTTCCGATCCGCGACCGTAAAGGTGCCGAATCCGGACAGGACCACCCGTTCGCCCCGCTTCAGGCCCCGGACAATCTCTTCCAGGACGCCGTCAATGGCGAGCTCCGCTTTGGTCTTCGGAATCGCGGCGTTCCTGGCTACGGCATCGATGACATCGGCTTTATTCATCCTCTGTTCCTCCCTCCCGGAGTTTGAATCGCGCCCGTTGGTTCAATGATTAGGCCGATTCCCTTCCTGTATTTGTTCACGGCTCTTATGATGCGTTAAGCTTCCCCTACATCTAGGACACATACCCAGATCCAGACACAATATGTGGTATTTAATATCAAGTTGTCAAGATATTTCTTGAATAATTCGTCGGGGGCCGGAGCGCCTTTCGTTTCGGGGGGGATGCGGAAGGTCCTTCCACAATCGCGCGGGAGCCGGCGCTTCGGTCCGTTGGATGTGAGGCTCGACCGGACCATGGTCCGGCGGGGGGCGGGCTAAGGCTTGCTGAAATTTGGAGGAAGGTCGGGGGCCGGAAGCCCTGAGTCTTCCGCCATCGCGCTTTCCTGAATCAGCCGGTCGGCTTCCCGCAGTCCCTCCTCGACCCGCGCGACGGCCGTTTCGGGGGGGAAATGGCGGGAGGGTTTGGCGAACGCGCGCGGATAACAGGTCCGGGCGATTTGTTCCGGGTTCTCTCCGGCCCGGCGCTTGTCCCAAATCTCCAGGTACCATTCATAAATGCGGAGGTCCTCGGGAGGTGCGGCGTCCTGTTCGGGATGAAAGCCCGGGTGTTGAGCGATTCTGCGTTGTGTCAGATCCTCGAGGACCGCGTCGAGAACGGGCAGGAGGTTGGCCCGGGGGGTTCGGAGGTCCACTTCGATGGTCACCCGGAACCGGCCGCCGTCCCCCGATTCCTCTTCCAAGCCGTCCGGATCGAGCACTTTCAGCCCGGGAAAACCCGAGATCTCCGGCCGGTCCCCGAAGGGATACACGATGGGCAGACGAATCCCGTCCGGGGTTTCCGACGGGTCGGGCAGCGCGCCAAGGAGGTACTTGGCCATCAACCGAAAGGCCTCCCGCCGCACGGGCTGGGCTTCCTCGGAGCCGTGACGGGAGATTAGGGCCCGGTACGCGGCATGGTCCGCCCGGTACGCCTCGCTCCTCCGCAGAAATTCCCAGCGCAGGTCAAGCAGCTCCCGAAGGAGGAGGAGGGTTTCTCTATTCATCGAGCGGGACACCGGTGTTCTCCCGCACCCCTTTTCACCCAAATGAGCCCGGGTTTCCCGCGCCCGACGGCTCGGGAGCCTTCAATAGATTCTCTCCTTGAAGGTGAATGATTCTTCCTTATTGTAACCCGTATTTCTCACAACCCATAGATTTGCCGCCGGGTGTCCATCCAGGGCGCGGATTTCTCACTCCCAGTTAAGACTGAAGGCTCTAAAGCGGTGAAAAAACCTCTCAAGTCGAACATCCCCGCGGGGGCGTCTACTGGGACTTGGACCTCAACATGAATCCCGGGGCGTCCGGGCCGCGTCGTCTATCCACAACGGACGAATCGGACGAGGGAAGGTTTGCCGCGTCTCTCTATGAGAAGCGCGGGTCGCCCCGTGGGTAGGATTTTCCGGTTCTTGGAAAAGTATCAGGAAAGCGGATCTGGGAAACGCCCGAAATAAAAAAGGCCCGGGTCCCGCCACACGGAGAAGTTTCAACTTCTCCAGTGCCTCAGCAGACAGGACCTGGGCCGTGGGCCTTTCCGTTCACCACCGATTAAAAGATCAACTAAATCAAAATCTTAAATCCGGTGGCTTTATAAAGAAGATGAGCTTTCCACGCCACCCTTTCAAAACCACGTTAATGTATCAAATTAAAATCGATTTGTCTACAAACTTTTTCTAAAAACTTTGCTTTCTCCTTCCACCGAAACGAAAATCGGGGGGTCGCTCCCTTCCTCTTCCCGGGCCTCCGTTTTGAGGTTGGGATGATCCCGGAGCCGGTGATGGATAGGGGTGATCAGCGGAACCGGATTTCTCGGGGCGCTCGGGATGGCAATCACACCGGGGGAGGGGCGCGCCGCGCGGGGTGTTTCATTCGTCCGGCCGACCGCCCCCCCCCTCCCGAATCTCGTATGAGGGGCGGCGGCGAATTCGCGCCCGCCGATCCGCGTTCGACGGCGGATCATAGAGCGTTTTGAAAATGGCGAAAACCGTTCGGGCTCCCGGGGGCCGCCCGTCCTCCGATTTCATCCCGCGGGCGTCGATTCGTGAGGCGAAGTGTCAAGAACGGGTATAAGTTATCCGAGGATGGGGAGAATGGAAGCGTTTGATTCGGCTCTCGATGGCGGGTTGAACGGGCTTCGAGCGTGTTGTTCCGGCTTGGCCTGATCGCGGGGGCGGGAATCGGGATTGACCGGCCCCGGTTTCTTGCGCCGGAATTCCAAGCGGGCAAGTGGCGCGATTTATGCATTCAACTTGAGATTTGAAAGAGTTGCGTGCCTCATATTGAAGCTTGACGAGAGGTTCACTCCCCTTTAGAATCCTAAAGTAGGAGGAATGGTGAGGGTGATCATGCGGATGAGGCATTTCGGGTTCGGCGCGGCGCTTGCGGCGGTGGTCTGCCTGCTGTCCGGGTCTATTTCCTCTCTCGCAATGGCCGGATCGACGTCGGTGACCGACATCCGGGCGTGGTCCAACCCTCAATCCGCGAGGGTTGTAATCCATCTGGATGGCGAGGCGAAATTCGCCCATGACCGCCTGCGCTCGCCCAATCGCATCTTCGTGGATATCCAGGGGGTGACGTTGGATCTGCGGGATGCGGAGAAGAAGCGGATCAATGGCGGCGGCTTGCTGAAGGGGGTCAGGATCGGGCGTCGCGCTCCTTCGACGCCGCGGATCGTCCTGGATCTGAATGAGTTCCAGTCCTACAAGGTCTTCACTCTCACGGCCCCAAACCGGATTGTGATCGACATCAAGACCCGGTCCCGAAAGCGGCCGGCCCGGGGCGCCGGGGGCAGGACGACGGCGGTCGCCCCCCCGCTGAAGCCGTTGCCGACCCCGCCCTTGGCCTCCGTCGCGACGCTGAAGCGAAAGCGGCCCGCCACGCCGATACGGTCCGGCGAACCCCCCCGCCGTCTCTCCGCCGCACCGGCCGAGGACGTCCCGAAGACATGGAAAAAAGAAGCCCCGGCCGGCCCGGAGGAGATGAGCCTGGCCGAGCGGTTTCGGCGGGGGCTGGGAAAGATCGTCATCGATCCGGGTCACGGGGGGAGGGACCCCGGGGCCATCGGCCGTTCCGGCATTTATGAAAAGCACGTCGTCTTGGACATTGCCAAGCGGATGGCGTGGACCCTTCGCGGAAAGCTGAAGGCCAAGGTGTTCTTGACGCGCCACGGGGATCGGTTTGTTTCCTTGCGGGGGCGAACGACCTTCGCGAACCGGAAAAAGGCCGACCTGTTCATCTCGGTTCACGCGAACTCCGCCCGAAACCGGCGGTTGACCGGAATTGAGACCTATCTCCTCAGCGAGGCCACCGACGAGCGGGCGAAGAAAGTGGCGGCCCGTGAAAACAACATTCCCGTAAAAGACCTGGATGACTTGCAGATTATCCTGACCGACCTCCGGATGCGGGGGTGGAGTTACGGCTCCTTTCCCCTGGCGGAATCCATCCAACAAGCCATTCTCTCGAATCTATCCCGCCGATACAGAGGCATCCGAAACCTGGGCGTCAAGCGGGCGCCCTTTTACGTCCTCCTGGGCGCCCAGATGCCGAGCGTCCTGGTCGAGGTGGGCTTCCTGACCAACCGCGCGGGCGAGCGGCGGCTGAGGTCGGGGAGGTATCGCCAAGCGCTGGCCGCCTCCATGGTCCGTGGAATCCGAAAGTTCATCAAGCGCAAGCGCCTGGCCCAAGCCAACTAATCACTCGCAGCGGACAGTCGGCCCGTGAACTCCCCCCCTTTGGTCGCCATCGTTGGCCGGCCCAACGTGGGCAAGTCCACCCTGTTCAATCGAATCATCGGACGCCGCGCGGCGATCGTGGAGCCGACGCCCGGCGTTACGCGGGACCGGAACTTCGCCGAAGCCTCCTGGAACGGACGCGATTTCTCCCTCGTGGACACCGGCGGCATCGGCGGCGCCCGGGAGGAAGACCCCCTCGACGAGGCGATTCGGGAACAGACCGAGCTGGCGGTCGCCGCGGCGGACGTGGTCCTGCTGCTCTTCGATGGGCGGGAGAGCTTGACGCCGGGGGATGAGGAAATCATCGAGGATCTGCGTCGTTCCGGCCTGCCGTTCGTCGTCGCCGTCAACAAGATGGACAGCCCCAAGCAGGAAGCGGGCGCGGCCGAGTTCTACCGGTTGGGCGTCGACCGTTTCCGCCTGATCTCGGCCGAGCATGGCCGCGGGGTGGGCGACCTGCTCGATGAGATCGTCAACCTGCTTCCGGAGAGCGGGGAGACGCAAGAAGCGGGCGGCCGGGTGGCGGTCGCCATCGTCGGACGGCCCAACGTCGGAAAATCCTCTCTGGTGAACCGGCTGCTGCGGCAGGAGCGGCAGGTGGTGAGCGAGCTGCCGGGGACGACCCGGGACGCGATCGACACCCCGGTCCGGATTGACGGCCGGCAGTACCTTCTCATCGACACGGCGGGGATGCGGCGAAGGGGCAAAGTCGACACGCGGGTTGAACACCTGAGCGTTCACTTCGCGTTGAAGGGTCTCGAACGGGCGGATGTCGCGGTTGTCCTGATTGACGGTGAAGAAGGGGTGACGGCGCAGGACGCCCACATCGCCGGCGACGTGGTCGAAGCGGGCGTCGGCTGCGTGCTGGCGATCAACAAGTGGGACGCCGTTCCCGCCGAGCGGAAGGACGTGGAGCGCGTAACCCGGGAGCTGAGGGAGCGCATGAAGCACGTCACGTATTCACCCGTGGTGACCATCTCGGCCCTGGTCGGGCTCCGCGTGCGGAAGATCTTCGACCTGGTGGATCGCGTGGCGGCCGAGCGGGGGAAAAGGGTGGACACGGCGGACCTGAACCGCTTTGTCGAGGAGGCGACGGCGCGGACGCCTCCTCCGCCGGTGCGGGGCCGGGACGTCAAAATTTATTACGTCACGCAATCGTCGGTTCATCCGCCGACATTCGTTTTTTTCGTGAACCGGCCGGCCGCCTTCCACTTTTCCTATCAGCGTTTTCTGGTGAATCAGCTCAGGAGGCGCTATGGGTTCGAGGGGACGCCGTTGCGGCTTTATTTTCGACATCGATCGGGTCGAAACACCTTCTCGGCCGAAGCGACATCCTTCAAGCGGTAATTGAAGAATGGGCGAGCATCTAGTTGACTCCTTGACATTTCTACGTCGCTTGATTAACATAACTTAAAAATCTACAGGGTCCAATTTTTCCATGAGCCTCATGGAGGCGCGATAGCGCATGAAGAACTATGGCATCGATCTCCTTCGGAACGTCGGCCTGACCGGCCACGGGGGAGTTGGAAAGACATCGCTTGCGGAGGCCATGCTTTTTGTTGCCGGTGCAACGAACCGGTTGGGACAGGTGGACAACGGGTCGTCGATTTTCGATTACGAGCCCGAGGAAATCAAGAGAAAGGTCAGCATCAATGCGATGCTTGGGTTTTGTGAGTGGAACAAGAGTAAAATCAATGTCATAGACACCCCTGGTTATTCCAACTTCGCGGCCGACGCCAAGGGTTGCATGGGCGTGATGGACGGCGCTGTGGTTGTGATCGACGCGGAAGAAGGCGTCCAGACCCAAACGGAGAAAGTCTGGAGATGGGCGGACGAGGCCGGGGTCAGACGGCTGGTCTTTTTCAACGGAATGAATCGGGAGCGGGCGGATTTCGCGGCGGCGCTTGCCAGCACGGGGGATTTGCCGGTGCCGAAGCCCGTGGCCGTGCAGCTGCCGATCGGGTCGGGCGCCGGGTTTCGCGGGGTGGTGGATGTCATCCGTGAGACGGCGCACCTGTTCGCGGCGGACGGCAGCGGTAAGATGGAGAAGTCCGAGATCCCCGAAGACCTCGCGGACGCCGTTTCCGAGGCCCGTGAGCAACTCATGGAGGCTGCGGCCGAAGGGGAGGACGATCTCCTGGAGAAGTACCTGGAAACCGGAGAGCTGAGCACCGAGGAGATTATCACGGGCCTCGCCGCGGGAGTCCGGGAAAACCGGGTGGCGCCCGCCCTTTGCGGCGCGGCCGACAAAGTGATCGGCATCCAACCCCTTCTCGCCGTCGTCACCGAGATGCTCCCCTCGCCGGTCGACCGGCCGGCCATGGGCGCGAAGGACCAGAATGGCGGAGAGGCCGTCGCCGTTGAGGCCGATGAGAACGGCCCGCTCCTCGCTCAAGTTTTCAAGACCGTGTCGGACCCCTATGCGGGGAGACTGACTTTCTTCCGCGTTTTCTCGGGAACACTGAGCTCGGATTCCAACGTCATGAACGGGAGCCAGGAGGAGCGGGAGCGCATCGGGCAGCTTTACTGCGTCCAGGGGAAAGAGCAGATTTCAGTGGAATCCTTGTCGGCGGGGGATCTGGGCGCGGTCGCCAAGCTCAAGGTGACCAAGACGGGTGACACCCTTCGCGACGAGAAATCCAGCATCCTGTTCGACCCTATTGGTTTTCCAAATCCCGCCATTTCCTTCGCCGTGGTTCCCAAGGCCAAGGGGGATGAAGAAAAGGTCAGCACCTCCATTCAACGCCTCATGGAGGAAGACCCGACCCTGAAGCTGTCCCGGGATCCGCAGACCAAAGAGATGATCCTGTCGGGCATCGGCGACCTGCATCTGGAAGTCGCCATGGAGAAGATGAAACGGAAATTCGGTGTGGAGGTCGAGTTCAACACCCCCCGGGTGCCTTACCAGGAGACGATCCGCAGCTCGGCCCAGGCCCAGGGAAAATACAAGAAACAGACAGGGGGGCGCGGACAGTACGGGGACACCTGGATCGAGATCAGCCCGACGGCCCGGGGGGGGGGCTTCGAATTCATCAACAAGATCGTCGGCGGGGCCATTCCCAAGCAGTACATCCCGGCCGTGGAAAAGGGAATTGTCGAGTCGATGGAGACCGGCCCGGTGGCGGGATATCCCGTGACGGACATACAGGTGAGGCTGTACGACGGAAGCTTCCACAATGTGGATTCCTCGGAGATGGCCTTCAAGATCGCGGGTTCCATGGGGTTCAAAAAGGCCTTCATGGACGCGAGGCCGGTCTTGCTCGAACCCATCACGAACATGGACATCTCCGTGCCGGGGGACATGGTCGGGGATGTCATCGGGGATCTGAACTCCCGCAGGGGAAAGGTGCTGGGCATGAAACCCATGGGCGCCACCCAGGTGATTCAGGCCCAAGTTCCCCTGGCCGAGGTCCTGACGTATGCCATCTCTTTACGGGCCCTCACGGCCGACCGCGGCAGCTTTACGATGGAGTTCTCCCATTACGAAGAGGTCCCGGCCCAGATGGCCGAGAAGGTGATCGCCGAATCCGAGGTCGGTGAAAAGGAAGAATGAGTTCGTGAAGAACATCAACCTGATGATTTCGAGGTTGCCCCTTCCGGCGGGTCCGGCGCTGGACTTCGGGGACATTGTTGCGGATGCGGGATATGAAGATGAGGCGGAAGCCCTCGACGAGCGGGGCGGGCCGCCCTTTTTTGTTCGCGGGAGCATCCTCCTGAGCTTCCTGGTTGCGGGAGTCATCCTGTTGGCGGGAGGCGCGTACTACACGCTGATTCGACCGTTGGACTTTTCCGGAATTCCGATTCCGGCGCCGGTGAAGCGCGCGGCTGTCGGGCCGAAGGAGAGGGCGGCCCCCGTCCCCGCCGTTCGGTCGCCGGCCCCGTCCCGGCCCATGGCCCGGATGAAGGATTCGACCCCCCCCCCGACCCGTCCCGTCTCGCCCGGCGCCTCACGGACCCTCGGAAGGCCTGGATCGCCGCCGCCCCCTTCTCCGGCGAAGAAGCCTTCTCCCGGGGTTCCGGCGGCCGCACTTGCGATGACCGGGACCGGCGACAAGGAACGAAAATCTCCGGTTGCCGGACCGCCGCCCGGTGAAGTGAAAATGGAGACCCCTAAACCGACGAAAAAGGCATCCATTGCGCCCGGGCCCGCCCCGGGATCGGCGAAACCCGCCCCGAAAACGGTGAAGCCCGCTCCGGAAGCAGTGAAATCCGCCCCGGTAACGGTAAAGCCCGCCCCGGCTCCGCCGCCCGAATCGGCCAAGCCGGTTGAAAAGGGCCTGAAGGTTGCAATGGATAAGGCCCGGCCCCTCGCGAAGGAGAAGGCGCGGATGACGGCCGGCGCGGCGAAGAAGGCGGATCGGGTCGTCGAAAAGAGGCGAGAGTCCTCCAAGCCCACGCGCGTCGCGAGGGCGCGAACCGGCCGGTATAGCATCCAGGTTGGAGCTTGCAAAACGGCGAAATGCGTCGAGGGCCTGAGTCGACGGCTCAAGAAGGCGGGTCTCGAGCCCATGACCGCCAAGTCAAAGAGCGGAAAGCTGACCTATGTCTGGACGGGGACCTATCCCACGTGGGCCGCGGTTATCGCGGAGTTGAAGAACGTGAAAATAAGGGGGTTCAAGGATTCGTATGCCGTCAAGCAATAGGAATCGGGCGCCAATGAACCAGCCTGCGGAGAAGCCCAAAATTCCGGACAAGCTCTTTTTCAAGATCGGAGAGGTGGCGGGGATCGCGGATACGAAGCCCCACGTTCTTCGGTATTGGGAAACCGAGTTCGGGATTCTCAGGCCCGTCAAAAACGCCTCGGGCCAGCGGGTGTACCGGAGACGGGACGTTGAAGTCGTTCTGGAGATCAAGCGCCTGCTTCATCAGGAGCGGTTCACCATCGCGGGGGCCAAGAAGCGTCTCGGCGGACGCAGGAGCGTGAAGCCCGAGGTCTCGGTCGTGGAGGAAAAGCCGGCGCTGTCGCCGGCGCCGGATTCAACCGCCGGCTCGGAGGAGACCGAAAATATCCAGGGGCTCCTGAGAGAGTTGGAAAAAGGTCTTCGAGAGATCCTGTCCGTTCTGGACGAATCAGACCGACAGCTTGAAGGGCGTTGAAGCCACCCGGAGGATTCCTCAGCCACGAAGGATCGCTGAGGGGGGTGGGGGAGGAGCCAAGGCGGACGCGGGACCACCGCGGGCTCGTCGTCGGTCCGGATTCACCGGCTTCCGCGCGGATTGCGGGCGCGCGGCGTGCGCCCGAAAACGGCGGGGCCGGATTCACGAAGGAGTCGTTCGGCGATGAGCGTTTTTCGTAAAATCATTCAAGAGCACCTCCGCGAGGGAGAGATGGAAGCCGGTGAGGAGATCGGAATCCAGATCGACCAGGTGCTGATCCAGGACATCACCGGCACCGTCGTGATGCTTAATTTCGAGGCCATGGGCCTGCCCCGGGTCCGGTGCCGGGTGGCGGCGGCCTACGGCGATCACAACGTTCTTCAAGTCGATAGCCGCAACACCGAAGACCACCTCTATCTGGCGAGCGCCGGGCGGAAGTACGGCGTCTGGTGGGCGAAGCCCTCGAGCGGCATCGGTCACCAGATTCATCAGGAGCATTTCGCGGTCCCCGGGGTGACGGCCCTGGGGGCGGATTCCCACACGCCCCATTGCGGCGGGATGGGCATGATCGCCATCGGCGCGGGCGGTCTCGACGTGGCCGTCGCCCTGGCGGGCGGGTTGTATTACGTGAAGATGCCCCAGGTGGTGAACGTCCACCTGACCGGCGAGCTGCCCGCGTGGGGCACCGCCAAGGACGTCATCCTGGAGATGCTCCGAAAGCTGACCGTGCGGGGCGGCTTCGGCAAGGTGATGGAATACACCGGACCCGGCGTGAGGAGCCTCAACGCCCAGCAGCGCTGCACCATCACGAACATGGGAGCCGAGCTGGGCGCCTCGACCTCGATCTTCCCCTCGGATGAGGTCACGCGGGATTATCTCCGCCGCGTCGGGCGGGAAAAGGACTGGCGGGAGGTCCTGCCGGACGCGGACGCCGAGTACGACGAGCGGGTGGACCTCGACCTGGACCGGATCGGGCCCCTGGTGGCGCTGCCCAGCCTGCCGGACAAGGTGGTGCCCGTCACCGAGGCCGCCGGAACGCCGATCCAGCAGGTCTTCGTGGGAAGCTGCACCAACGGGTCCTACACGGACATCAAGGCCGTCGCCCGGATCATGAAGGGCCGAAAGGTTCATCCCCAGGTGGACTTTCTGATTCATCCCTCGAGCAAAAAGGACCTCGAGCTGTTGTCCCGGGAGGGATACGTGACCGACCTGCTCGAAGCGGGCGTCAACGTGGCGGAGCCCACTTGCGGGGCCTGCATCGGGAGCGGCCACGTGCCGGCCGCCGGGACGAACTCGCTCCGCGTGGCCAACCGGAATTTCCAGGGCCGGAGCGGTTTGAAGGAAGACCGGGTGTACCTGTCGAGCGCCGAAGTGGGCGCGGCCACGGCCATCGCCGGGGTGATTGCCGACCCCCGGGACCTGGGGATCGAGGCCCCGGGCCAGGATCTCCCGGACCGGTTGACGCAGGACAACCCCAACCTGGTCGCCCCGCCCCCGGAGGAGGAGGCCAAGGGCATCGAGGTGGCCCGGGGGCTCAACATCCAGCCGGTTCCCGCCAAAGACCCGCTGGAGGATGTGATCTCCGGCGAGCTCCTCCTCAAGGTCGGCGACGACATCACCACCGATCACATCATGCCCGCCGCGTCGAACATCCTGGTCTTCCGCTCCAACATCCCCAAGCTCGCCGAGTTCGTGTACCACCGGGTGGACCCGACCTTCGCCGAGCGCGCCAAGGCCAAGGGGACCGGGTTCATCGTGGGCGGCCTGAACTACGGGCAGGGAAGCTCCCGGGAGCACGCGGCCCTGGCGCCGATGTTCCTGGGCATCCGCGCGGTGATCGCGAAATCGTTCGCCCGAATCCATATGGCCAACCTCATCAACTGGGGATTGATCCCCTTGCAGTTCGTTGAGGCGGAGGATTTTGACCACATCGACCAGGGGGACGAGCTGGAGTTGAACGGCGTCCTTGAATTTGTGAAAGACCGGGAGTCCATCGAGCTGGTCAACAAGACGAAGAACACCCAGTATCAGGTGCGGTTGGTTGCCACGCCCAGAGAGCGCCGCGTCCTTACCGCCGGCGGCAGGCTCTCCGAGGCGAAGGCCATGGGGTCGCGATAAAACCGGGAAGCTCGATCTTGGGGTCGTCCAATGGGGGCGGCCCCGTCTTTTTCGGACGGGGTCCGGCGGCGCTGGGTCCGTGACCGGCCTCGGCCGGAAAATCAGGGAGTGGGCTCATGGAGTACAGGGCGGAGAAGGACTCGATGGGCGAGATGCGGGTGCCCGTGGATTCGCTTTTTGGGGCGTCCACGCAGCGCGCCGTGTTGAACTTTCCGGTGAGCGACAAGCGCTTTCCCCGGGTCTTCCTCGAAGCCCTGGGCGCAGTGAAGGCGGCGTCGTCGTCGGCCAACATGAAGCTGAGCAAGCTCGATCCCGCGCTGGGCGAGCCTAGCCGTAAGGCGGCCCTGGCCGTCCGGGACGGCGAGTATGACGCCCACTTCGTCGTGGATATCTACCAGACCGGATCTGGCACCTCGACCAACACCAACGCGAACGAGGTGATCGCCAACGTGGCCAACGTCGGACTCGGCGAGCCCATCGGCAAGAAGTCGCCCGTGCACCCGAACGATCATGTGAACATGGGACAGTCGAGCAACGACGTGATTCCGACGGCCATGCACGTCTCGGCGGTCCTGGACATCGAGCGAAGCCTGTTGCCGGCCCTGGACGCCCTGGAGGCCGCCCTGTCGAAAAAGGCCGAGGCCTGCCGGGATGTGGTCAAAACGGGACGGACCCACCTCCAGGACGCGACGCCCGTGACGCTGGGACAGGAGTTTTCCGGATACGCCGTCCAGATCAAGAACTGCCGGGGGCGGATCGAGCGGACGCTGGAGAACCTGAAAGAGCTGGCCATCGGCGGCACGGCCGTGGGGACTGGAATCAACACGCATCCGAAATTCGCGGGGCTTGTCTGCGAGGACCTGAGTCAGCAGTTCGGAACCGATTTCCGCGAGGCCCCCAATCACTTCGAGTCGCTGGCGGCGAAAGACACCTGCGTTGAGGCGAGCGGGGCGCTCAAGGTCCTGGCCGTGGCGCTGACCAAGATCGCCAACGACATCCGCTGGCTCTCCTCGGGGCCGCGGACCGGTCTGGGCGAGATTGCGATCCCGGAGACCCAGCCCGGGTCGTCCATCATGCCCGGCAAGGTCAATCCGGTCATCGCCGAGTCGGTCTTGCAGGTGGCCGCGCAGGTGATGGGAAACGACGTGACCATCGCGGTGGGCGGAGCGTCGGGCAACTTCGAGCTCAATGTGATGATGCCGGTGATCGCTTTCAATCTCCTCGACTCCGTCCGCCTCCTGGCGAACGTGTGCGGGATCTTCAAAGAGAAATGCATCGACGGCATCGAGGCCAACGCCGACCGTGCGGCCGAGACCATCGAGCGCGGGCTGTCGCTCGTGACCGCCTTCGCGCCCGTCATCGGGTACGACAAGGCGGCGGCGTTCTCTCAGCAGGCTTTCCGGGAGAACAAGACCATCCGGGAGCTGGCCAAAGAACAGGGGTTATTCTCCGATGAGGAGCTCGACCGGCTGCTCGACCCCCGGTCCATGCTCCGGCCGGAGGAGTAAGGGCCGCTTTCAATCCGGACCATCGCTTCTCCGCCGGAGGCAACAACCGTGGAACAGGTGAGCGCCAACGTTTTCATCGACGCGATGGCCTCGAGCCCCTGCACCGTCGGCGCCGTCCGGACGCCGGAAGGACTCGTCCTGATCGATTCGCCCAATCAGCCGACCCGCGCGGTGAGATGGCGGGGGGAGGTGGAAAGTCTTGGCGAGATCCGCTACCTGATCAACACCGAATTTCACATCGACCACACTTTCGGAAACGCCTTCCTTCCGGGGACCGTCATCGCCCACCGGAAGACGAAGGAGTTGTTCTACGAGGACTCGGTTCTCGGCCCAAGCCCCATGAAGGAACCCGGGCCCTACGTGCGGAAGGTCGATCCCGAAGGTCTCGGTCTCGCGGCGGATTACCGGGCCCGCGAACCGAAGGTCGCCTTTGACGACCGCCTCACGCTCGATCTGGGAGGCGTGACCGTCGAGGCCTTCGTGGCGCCCGGCCACGTCCCGTTCCAGCTTGCCGTCCATGTGCCGGGGGACAAGGTCCTGTTCGTCAGCGACAACGTCTTCAACGGGGTGATGACGTGGTACCACGATTCCGTCCCGTTCGAATGGCTCGAGTCGCTGGACCGCTTCCGGCGGATGGACGTCGAGGTCGTCGTCCCGGGCCACGGACCGGCTTCCGGGCCGGAGGTGTTCGATGAGATGAAGGAGACCGTCGGCGAGGCCATCGACCGAGTCCGGTCGGCCATCGATTCCGGGATGAGCCGGGAGGAGGCGAGGGACCGGATCTCCTTCCTGGATCGCGTGCCCGTCACCGAGGGGTTCCGGCCCATCGCGGACAGGCTCCAGCGGCTCTTCGTCGAGCGGATATATGACCAGGTCTTGGAGCGGAGGGCCTGAGGGACGGGCGAATCCCGACGTCAGGAGAGCGGCATCCGAACCGGGGACCGATCCCCAAGGAGACCGGAATGAGCGTTCTTCCCAACATCGACATTTATCACGAATATCACTGACCGTGGTCTTACATGGCCTCGGCGAGGCTGAAGGCGATCTTCCCGGAGTTCAAGGACCGGCTCACCATCCACTGGCGGGCATTTCCGCTTGATGTGATCAACGGCCGGCCCCTTCCCCGTCACATCGTGGACCAGGAATGGCCGCACGTCGCCAACGAGGAGCCCCTGTGCGAATTTCGCCCGTGGAACAACGTCGGTTTCCCCGATACGAGCATTTTGGCTTACGAGATATACGATTGCGGTTATGCCCAGGACCCGGTGAAGGCCTTCGACCTCGATTACCGGATCCGGCGGGCGTTTTATTACGAAAGCCGGTGGATCCATCTCCGGAACACGCTGTTGGAGATCGCCGGCGAGGCGGGCCTCGAGATGGACCGGCTGACCGAAGACTTCGACACCGGCCGTTACAAGGCCCGGGTGATGCTCGACTGCAACGAGGCCTTGCGGAAGCGCGATGAAGAAGGCAAAGCGATGACGAGCCCGACGGTCATCCTGCCCAACGGCGAGTTCTACTACAACCCCTTCGCGACCGAGAAGACCTTCAACGAAGACAAGGTGATGATCGTTCTCAAGCAACCCGAGAAGACGGGGGAAGAGGCCCTGGAAGGTTACCGGGAAATCCTGCGGCGGGCGTTAAAGTAACGACCACATCTTATCGGTCATCTTTAAGGGTATCGCTTTTCTAACCACAATTGTCCGCCGGGGCGCAGCAGGCCTCCGCCCCCGGGGTTTCCGTCCCTGCGCGGTCCAGGATTCCGAACAACGGCGCGTAGTGGGGATGTTCCAGGACCTTGCGGGTCTTCGAGCAGATCTCCAGCGCCTCGCCGCGATGGAATGCGTGGCCGTCGTCGTCCTCCGCGCGAAGGAACGGCCCGCCCAACAGGGCGAACCGCCCCTGCCAGACGCACGGGCCCGACTCGGGGAGTTCAGGCGCCGTTCCGCCCAAGGGCGCCTCGCCCTGTTGCCGAACCGCCCCCTCGAAGAGCCCCCGGTATCCGGGAAGGCCCAGGACGCGGGCCGTTTTCCCGTCCACCGTCCGCCGGACGCCCCGCTCGTACTCATTGCCCAGCTCATCCCGAACAGCGGAGAACGGTCCCTGGAAAATAACTTCCACGTTTTCGGATTCCCCCTCTCCCCCTCCATCCTCCATCTTGTGTCCGAGGAGCGTCACCGAGATGAAATGGATGCCGTCGATGGCCTGCCAGGGGGTGAACTTCTCCTGCGTCAGCCCCAGGAACCCGGCCCGGTTGAGGCCGTCCAGGTAATCTCTCATGGGCAGCGCGCCGGAAAGGCAGGCCCCCCACTTGTCGGGGTCGTGGAGGAGGTAGTTCGGGACGGATTGGTCGGCGACGATGTCGGAGATGCAGAACCGGCCCCCGGGGCGGAGGACCCGGAAGATCTCGCCGAAGACCCGGTCCTTATCGGGCGTGAGGTTGATGACGCAGTTCGAGATGACCAGATCGACCGTCCCGTCCTCAACCGGCAGGTCGTCGGCCAGGCCCTTCCTGAAATCGACCCGCACCTCATCGTGCCCCAGGTTTTCCGCGACCGCCGGGGCGTTTTTTCGGGCGACGGCGAGCATTTCGTCCGTCATGTCCACGCCGATGACCCGGCCCGAACCCCCCGTCCGGCGCAGGGCGTCGAAGCAGTCGATGCCGCCTCCGGATCCGATGTCGACCACCGTCTCTCCCGGACGGATGTGGCCGATGCCGGCCGGGGAACCGCATCCGTAAGAGATCTTCATGACTTCCTCGGGGATGAACGATTCCAGATCGGACGCGTCATACCCCGTCGGACAGCAGAGGGCCTCTTCCCGCCGGCCCGCCGCCGAGGAATATCTTTGCCGGACGATTTCTTCCGTGGTCGCCATGCTTGATTCCTTTCCCCCGTCGGACTGAAAATGCCCCTGCGTCTTTATTAAGCGTTCACAGCTTTTTAATCAAGATGGGCGGGGGATATTCCGGAGAGACGAGGAAAGCGGAGACATGACGAGTCCGAAACGCGGACCGGACCGGAGGAGGCGTCATTGGACCTGATCATTCGCAACGGCGACGTCGTGACGGCGTCGGCCGTCTACCGGGCGGACATCGGGATAGCGGGCGGGAAGATCGTCCGCATCGAAAGGGGGCTTGCCGGGGCGGCCGCCAGCGAAGCGGGGATGGCCCCCAACGCGGCCGCCCGGATGGAGGTGTTTGACGCAACCGGCAAGTACGTCCTGCCCGGCGCCATCGACGTTCACACCCACTTCGACATGCCGCTGCCGGCCACCCGGGTGTCCGACGATTTCCGGATCGGGACCCGCGCCGCCGCGTGCGGGGGGATCACGTCGATCATCGACTTCGCCAACCAGGTCCAAGGAGAGAGCCTCGCCAAGACCCTCGACGACTGGCGGGAGCGGGCGCGCGGCAAGGCCGTCGTGGATTACGGCTTCCACATGACCATCACCGACGCACGGGATGAAGTCCTGGACGAGATCCCGCGGATCCGCGATCAGGGGATCACGACGCTCAAGATCCTCATGGCGTACAAGGGGACCCTCATGCAGGACGACGCCGCGATTTACCGGATCCTGGAGCGGGCGGTGAAGGAGGGGCTCCTCGTCCTGGCCCACTGCGAGAACGGGGGGGTCATCGACGCGCGCCGGAAACAGTTCGCGGCGGAGGGAAAGCTTTCCCCCGTCTGGCATCCCCGGAGCCGGCCGCCCATCCTCGAGGGCGAGGCCACGGGCCGGGTGATCGACATCGCGGAGACGGTCGGGGCGCCCGTCTACGTCGTCCACCTCACCTGCCGGCAGGCCCTGGAGCGGGTGCAGGCGGCGCGCGCGCGGGGGCTTCCCGTGTTCGCGGAAACGTGCCCCCAATACCTTGTCCTGGACGAATCTATGATCGACGCGCCCGGCTTCGAAGGGGCCAAATTCGTCTGCTCCCCGCCGCTTCGGGAGAAGTCCCACCAGGTGGTTCTGTGGGCCGGTCTGCGGAACGGATTCCTTTCCGTCGTGGGATCGGACCACGCCCCCTTCAATTTCAAGGGCCAAAAGGAGCTTGGACGGGAGAACTTTCTCCTGATCCCCAACGGTCTTCCCGGCTCGGAGACCCTCGTGCCGATCCTGTATTCCGAAGGCGTCCGGAAGGGCCGGATCTCGCTCAATGAGATGGTCGCCCTCACGAGCGCCAACCCGGCGAAGCTCTTCGGGCTGTTTCCGGAGAAGGGGACGCTGTCGGTCGGGAGCGACGCCGACCTCATGATCCTCGATCCGGAAAAGCGGGTCGTCCTCGGCCGCGGCACCCTGCACCACCGCGTGGATTACAGCCCCTATGAGGGGATGGAAGTTCAGGGGGTCCCCGTGGCGACCCTCTCGCGCGGGGTCTTCCTGCACCGCGACGGGGAGGTCACCGCGCCCGCGGGCCACGGCCGGTTCCTGGCGCGCGGAAGAAGCGCCGCCTTCGATGGACTTCCCGAACGTGCCGGTCTCTGAGGGGAGCGAAGACGGTGTCTCGGCGGGGCCGGTCCCGGACCGCGCCGCCCCCCCCGCCCCCCGGGAGGCGGTCCTCGTCGTGATGGCCAAGGCCCCCCGTCCGGGAGAGGTCAAGACGCGCCTGGTTCCTCCCTTGCGGCCGGAGGACGCCGCCGCGCTGCACCGGTGTTGCGTGCTCGACACCCTGGAGAATGTCTCGCGGCTGGATGGGGTCGACGTCGCGCTGGCCTATTGGCCCCCCGATGCGGAGGCGGAATTCGATCGGCTCTGGTCCGGGGAGGGGGGGGGGCTTCGATTCCCCCAGGCGGGACGCGACCTGGGCGAGCGGATGCTGACCTGTTTCAGACGGGCCTTCGACGCGGGATACCGGTGCGCTGCGCTCCATGGGACCGATATCCCGCTCGCGAGCGCCGGGGAGCTGGCCCGGGGTTTCGAACGGCTCAGGCGCGATTCGGCCGACCTGGTTCTGGGCCCGACGGACGATGGAGGTTATTACTTTATCGGGGCGCGCGCCGTCCATCCCGGGTTGTTCGAGGGGATTCGGTGGAGCGCCCCGGGGGTCCTGGAGAGCACGCGGAGACGCGCGGAGGCCCTCGGCCTGCGCACGGCGAAGATCGCCCGGGCCCGCGACCTCGATACGCCCGAAGACCTGCGGGCGCTGCGCGACGCCTTCGCCCGGCCCGGTTTCCAGAAGGGGAAAACGTCCCTCCATCCCCACCCGGCCCCGAGGACGCGCGAGTTTCTGATGAATCTCCCGGGAGAAATCCGGTAGGTCTCAGTGGCGCGTCCGGGCCGATATCACTATCATGATTGATGGGGCGGACAGCGGGGGCGGGGTTAGTGGATTCACCATGGAAGAATCCAAGATTCGCGTGTTGATTGCCAAGCCCGGCCTCGATGGACACGACCGGGGTGCGAAGGTGGTGGCCCATGCCTTGCGCGACGCGGGGATGGAGGTCATCTACACGGGCATCCGCCAGACCCCCGATCAGATTGCGCGGGCCGCTCTCCAGGAGGACGTGGACGCGGTGGGTCTCAGCTCGCTGTCGGGGGCGCACGCCACGCTGTTTCCGCGTGTTTTGGAAAGCCTGCGGGAGCGGGGCCTGGGGGACATCGTGGTTTTCGGCGGGGGGATCATCCCGCCCGAGGACGCCGAGGAATTGAAAGGCAAGGGGATGCACGCCTTGTTCGGGCCGGGAACCGACACCGGAGAAATCATCGAATTCATCCGCAAGGCGGTCAAGCCGAGGCCCGCCTGAATTGTCGCTTTCGGGCCGGGCAAGGGGTCAACCGACCCAAACGCCCGGCCCAGCGAACGGTTGAACCCCGGTGTTTTCAAAAGCAGGCAGGGCGGTCATCTTGCCCGCCTTCTCCGCGATTTGTCGAGGGTCAATTTATTTTGGAGACACTACGCGAGTCTTCTTTGAGAGAAATAGTGGATAGGGAGGTGTGTTCTTGCCCCTTCAGATTTTGATGGAAGAGGAGTTGGAGCGTCAGGCGGATCTGAAACGCGAGGAGATCTCGGCGCCGATCGACGAGGAAAAGGACAGCGCGCTCCTGGATGGGGACCGTCGGAAGACCGTTTTCATTTCGGCGATGGCGGCGTTGGCGTTCCTCGGCTGGTTTTGGATGTCCGTCCTGGGGCCGAGGCTGAACTGGTTCGGCGCCCCGGAGCCGTCTTCGGCTGAGCTGAAGTCGGTCGAAGACGCGCGGGGGGGGCGGGGCGATCAATCCTCATACCTCCACGCCGACGCCAACCTGGTGAAGTTCGTGCAAAGCCGGCTGAACCAATTGGGGTTTCGCCCCGGAAGTGTGGATGGCGTCGTCGGCCCCAGGACGATGGAAGCCCTCGAGCGCTTTCAGATGAGGCAGGGTCTCCTGGTCACCGGCGTCATCGACCGGAAGACCAAGGAGGCCCTCGACAAGCTCAACCTGCCGAAGGGGAAAACGCAGCTCTACCGGGTCGCGCGGGCGCGCCGGGAAAAGCTCCGGAGCGGGACGCGGTTCATCGTCGACCTCTCGATGGACCCGGTCTTGAACCGGAAGGGCGTCGAGAAACACGTCCGCCGCGTCACCGTCCTGTACGCCAAGGCCAACCCGGACGTGAAACGGTTTCACGTGCGGGGCTACCTGGGGATCGCCTCCCTGTCCGCCGGGGCGTACGCCATCGCGGACTGGAATCGAAAGGGAAAGAACGTCTCCTCGCTTCAGGGGTTCACCATCCGGTTCCAGGAGTGGGCCCGCAAAGATATCGCCGGAACCCTTCCCCCTCCGATAAGAAAGCCGGCGGCCGGGAATTGACGGGCGGGTCGGCGGCGGACCCTTCGCCGCGCCGGAGATCACCCAGCGGGAAGAGCCATTGCTGAACCTCGGGATTGTGGGCTTGGGCGCTATCGGGCGGGCTGTTTGCCGGGCGGTCGTGGCGGCCGGGGCGGACGGGGGGGGCGAATTCCGCGCGCGCGTCGCGGCCGTCACGAGCCGGGACCGCGCCAAGGCGGAGGATTTCCTGCGCGCCCTCGGCGGCTCTCCGCCCCCCTGGACGCCGCTTGGGGACCTGATCGCCCGCTCGGACCTGGTCGTCGAGGCGGCGGGCGGGCCGGTGGTTCCATCCCTCGCCGAGGCCGTCTTCGACGCCGGGAAGGACCTCATGGTCATCAGCGTCGGGGCGTTCCTGGGCCGGCCGGACCTGGTGGAGCGGGCCCGGCGGGAAGGGCGGCGTCTCTATATCCCGACGGGCGCCCTGGCCGGGCTGGACGGCGTGAAGGCCGCCATGGCGGGGCGGGTGGACCGGGTGGTGATGACCACGCGGAAGCCGCCGCGCGGACTCGCCGGGGCGCCGCATCTGGTCCGGAACAACATCTCCCTCGATGGCCTCCGAGAGCCCAAGGTTGTCTTCGAGGGGTCCGCCCTGGAGGCCTTGCGCAGTTTTCCCGAGAACGTCAACGTGTGCGCCGGGTTGAGCCTGGCGGGGATCGGGCCCGAGAAGACGCAAATCCGGGTCATCGCCGATCCCGGGATCGAGCGGAACATGCACACCTACGAAGTCGTAGGCGAGGCGGGCCGGATGACGGTCCAAATCGAGAACATCCCGACGGAAAACCCCAAAACCGGCCGCCTGACGGCCATGGCAATCATCGCCGGCCTGAAAGAGATAGCGGATTCCCTCCACGTCGGCACGTAGGGGTTTCCGCGTCCCGACACACCCATGCTCCCGACACCCCATACCAATGAATAACTCGGAGCTGATCGCGGCCATTCTCGAACGGGCCGGGGTCCGGCGTGTCTTCGGCGTTCCCAGCGGGCCGACCCTCCCCCTCATGGAGGCCCTGCGGAACAGCCCGCTCGAATACGTCCTCACCGCCCACGAGTCGAGCGCCGGGTTCATGGCCGACGCCACCGGCAGGCTCACGGGCGCGCCGGGGGTCTGCGTCGCCACCCTCGGTCCGGGCGCGACGAACCTCGCGACGGGGGTCGGGAACGGGCTTCTGGACGCCGCGCCGATCCTCGCGTTCACCTGCACGGTGGACACGCGTCTGCTGAACCGCCGGGTGCAGATGCGAATCGACCACCACGCCCTGTTCGCGCCGCTGACCAAGGCTTCTTTCCGGATCGAGCAGGGGAAGGTCGGCGAAACGATGGTCCGGGCCGTCCGGATCGCCCTGTCGGAGCCTCCGGGGCCTGTTCATCTGGAGTTCCCCGAGGACGTGGCGATAGCCGAGGCCGAGGAGCCGATCCCCGACCTCGATGCGCCCGAGCGCGCCCCCCCGGCCTCGGCGGAGGAATTACGCCGGGTCGCGGACGCCCTGGCGCGTTCCCGAAGACCCCTCGCCATCCTGGGGATCTCTCTCACCCGCGCCAACGCCCGTGACGACCTGTTGGCCTTCATCGAAGAGCGGAACCTGCCCTTCGTCACGACGCTGATGGCCAAGGGTTATCTTCCCGATGACCATCCCCTGAACGCCGGCGTCGTCGGCCGCGCGCGGAGGAGAGACGTGAAGCGGTTCTCCGACCGGGCGGACCTCATCCTCGGCGTCGGTTACGACGTGATCGAGATCAATTACGAGGACTGGGTCCGGGGCGGGGTCCCCGTGGCGTCGGTGGACGTCCGCGCCGCCGACGTGGACAGGTCGGTCAACTTGAAGGCGGAGGCGGTCGGCGATCTGGAAGGGTCGCTCCGGTATCTGCGCGACCTCCCCGCCGGAAAGACGGCCTGGACGGAAGATGAGATCAAGGAGAACCGCGAGCGGCTTGAGCGGAATCTCAGACCCTTGGGTTACGGGTTTTGCCCCCACGAGGTCATCGACGTGTTGCGGGAGGCGCTTCCGGACGACGGGTTGATGGTCTGCGACGTGGGCGGGCACCTCCACCAGGTCGCTTCCCAGTGGACGGCCCGAAGGCCCTTCACCACCCTTTCCACCAACGGCTGGTCTTCGATGGGGTACGCGATCCCCGCCGCCCTCGCCGCCAAGCTGGCCCGGCCGGAGTGGGAAGTCCTCGCCATCGTGGGGGACGGGTGCTTTCAGATGATGGCCGGCGAGATGGCGACGGCCCGCCGCCTCGGCCTGAGGGTTCTCTTCGTTGTCCTCAACGACGGTGAACTGGCCCTTATCCGGGTGAAGCAGGAGCGGAAGGGTCTCGAAGTTTACGGTGTGGACCTCGGCCCGGGAGGGCAAGGGGAAGGGAAGGGGAGGGGGGCGCCGGTTGAGCCGCCCCCGCACTACTTCGGCGTCCCCTGCGTCGCGGCCCGGTCACCCGAAGAGCTTCGCGAAGCCGTCCACGGGGCGTTCGCGGCAGATGGACCGACGGTCATCGAGGCGATCGTGGACGGCCACGAATACTCCGAGACGGTTTACGACTGAGACTCTCGCCTCCCTCGCCCCGATGTTTCAAGAGGGTGTGCCACTGGCGGCTTGTCCGCCAGTGCCGCCTTCGATCCCCGGGTTTACCCGTGCGGCCTCGATGGGGTCATCTTTCGGTTCATGGCCTGGAAGGGACCTGTGGGCGGAGCCTTCCCCAGAAGGCAGCAGGCTTTTCTTCTTGACGGGTTGACTTGTCGGCAAAGCAAACCGAGGGGCGGGGGTCCGCTCTTTTGCTCGATTTCGAGATAGTGGATGGCTATCAGCACCGGCTGTGAGGGCCTGCAAAACCTGTTGACTAGGCGATTGCAGGGGATTCTGACCTGCCCCCCTGAAAGCCGGTGCAGTTTGAGGGTTAGGATTTTCGTACAGCTTTCGGACTGGATTGGCCTAGAAAGGGGGCAGTGATGAGTCGGAAGGGATTCACCGCGGAGCAGATCATCCACAAGCTTCGTCAGG
>PVBE012126035.1_pt1 | contig 26445 bp, 21 predicted proteins | sample 1631181 | NCBI WGS metagenome assembly PVBE01 (sample SAMN08397723, study PRJNA350692) | Marine metagenome, whole genome shotgun sequencing project. | isolation source: water | place: Pacific Ocean | collected 2012-04 | reverse complement strand
GCGCACGCCATCTTCGCCCGCGCCTCGGTCGCTCAATCCTCGACGTACCTCTGGTACGCCTGCGGTTGAGCTCGGTCGCCGCGAACGAATCTGACGCACGCTCGCGGCGCGAAACTGGGAAGTTATTCCTGCGCGGACCCTTAGCGCTCGCGTGCCCCTCCGCGACCACCTCCCGAGCGGTGAAGTCCGGCAGGTCGGTCGCATGCTGGCGATCTACGGTCTGCTCGGCGTCGTCGCCGGCTGCTTCGCCATCGGCTTCGACACGCTCATTCGCTTCGCGGCCGAGTTTCTGCTCAACCCGCTCGTCGGCGCGGATCCGTCGGTCGGGCTCCCGAGCGGTCGACGCTGGGCGCTGCTCGTGCTGCCGGCGCTGGGCGGCCTGGTCTCCGGGCTCGTCTGCGCGCGCTGGGCCCCGGAGGCGCTCGGACCAGGGACCGGACACGTCATCGACGCGTATCTGAGGCGCCGCGGCGAGATGCGCCGGCGGGTGCCGTTCGCGAAGACCCTCGCCAGCGCCGTCACCCTCGGCTCGGGCGGCTCGGCGGGCATCGAAGGCCCGGTCGGGCAGGTCGCGGCGGGCATCGGCGGCTGGTTCGGGCACCTCTTCGACCTGCCGGCGAGCGAGCGCCGCGTCCTCCTGATGGCCGGGCTCGCGGCCGGCATCGGCGCGGTCTTCCACGCGCCGATGGCGGCGGCCATCTTCGCCGCCGAGGTGCTCTACCGGCAGATGGACATCGAGCACGAAGTGCTGGTGCCGGCCATCATCGCCTCGACCGTGGCGCATGGCGTCTTCGGCGCGGTGCGCGGGTGGGCGCCGCTGATCGACGTCCCGTACGTCGACTTCACCAACGGCCTGCAGCTGCTGCCCTACCTGGTGCTCGCCGCGGTGCTCGCAGCGTGCGCCGCGGTGTTCATCCGGCGTTGTGGGTGTGCACCGTCGCGTGGCTGCTGACTCGGCGGGTGAGCCTCTTCCGCGAGCAGGTCCCGGGCCGCATCGACGCGCCTTTCCGCCTGTCGGACATGATGGGCGCGGTGCTGCACCGCATCCCGGTGCGCGCTGCGATGACCGGGCGCGACTGGGTGATGGTGCCGCCGGATCTGTCGCTTCGGGAGCTTGTGGAGCGGTTCGCCCACTCCGCGCAGGCCATCTTCCCCATCCTCGATCCGCGCAGCGGCCGCTTGCTCGGCGTCGTGGACGGCCGCCAGCTGCGGCGGACCCTGGCCGAGTCGGGGGTGGACACCCTGCTCATCGCCAACGACTTCCAGGCGCCGGCGCTCACCGTGACCGAGGACGAGACGCTCTTCGAGGCCACCGCCCGCATGACCGCGAGCGGCTTTGACGACGTGGTGGTGGTCGCCGACGACGATGCCACGCGCGTGCTGGGCCTGTTGTCACGCCGCGAGGTGGTCAACGCCTACCACCGCCGCATGCTCGAGCGGACGCCGGGCGACGACGAGTCGCTCAGCGACACGCCGGACGACGACGACCTCGCGACCGCCGTCTCGCGAGGAGGCGTGCTGCACGACCTCGTCGCCGCGACCCCGGACGACGCGCTCCAGGAGATGCTGCGCCGCGCGGAGCTTCCGGCCGGAGCCGACCGCGGCCGCCTGCTCAAGTTCCTGCGTGCCCGCGAGGCCCTGGGCAGCACCGGGGTCGGCGACGGCATCGCGCTGCCGCATCCGCACGCCTACGAGCTGGTCGCCATCGACGAGCCCATGGTGGTGGTGGGTCTGCTCGACGCTCCCCTCGACTGGGACGCCTTCGACGGTGAGCCCGTCCGCGTCGTGTGCATGCTGCTGTGCCCCAGCGGCGACGCCCACCTGGCGCTGCTCGGCGCCTTGGCCCGCGCGCTCCACGACCCGCCGCTGAGAAAGTTGCTGGAGCAGCACGCGCCTACCAGCGACATCCTCAGCCGCCTGCGCGAGCTGACTTAGCGGCCGTCGTGAGTCGGACCGGCTTTCAGCTGTCAGCCTTCAGCGCACATGCTGAATGCTGAGGGTGCAGATCTCGCCCTGAGCAGATCGCGGTCGCACCGCCGCGGGTAGACGTCGACGGTGGTGTCTACGTTCACGTTTCAGCGCGGCCAGGTCTACGGGCCCGCGCTGCGACCTGCTCAGAGCCAGAGTCGCGCCCAATGCTGAAAGCTGAGGGCTGACAGCTCCCTAATCGTCGAGCAGCGCGATGAGGATGTCGGCCTGGAAGACCGCGTCGGCCAACGCGTTGTGGACCATCTCCGGCGCCGGCGCCTCGAGTTGCGGGTAGATCCCGAGCAGCTGGGACTTGCCGCATTTCCGCCACGGGAGCTGGTGGCGGCCCATCATCAGCGCCTTCGTGTCGAGGGCGTTGTAGCCGAAGATGTTCGGGATCTCCGCCCAGGCCAGGTACCAGGCGACGAACATCCAATCGAAGGGCGCGTTGTGCCCGACGAAGAGCGCCTTCTCCCGCTTCTTCAGGCGCGACTTCACCCACGCCGTCAGCTCGGCCATCACGACCTTGCCGGGCTTGCCGTTGGCGCGCAGGTGCTCCTCGGTGAGGCCGTGGATCGCCATCGCGCTCGGCTCGAAGCCGTCGAAGTCGGGGATGATCTCCTCGTAGAACTCGGCGCCGCGGACGTGCTTGGTGCCGTCGAAGCGCACCTCGACCGCTCCGGCCGAGACCATGTTGTAGATGCCTGGGACGGGACCGCTCGCCTCCAGGTCGACGCAGAAGTAGACGGTGCGTCCGTCGTGCTTCACCGGCATCGAATCAGCCTCCGACGGCTTTCCGCATGCTCGCCTTCAGGGCGGCGAGGTTGCGGGGAGTGTAGAAGTAGGGATAGCGCGTGTGGCCGCTCGTGACGTCCTCCCGGACCTGCCCGGAAGCGTCGAAGAAGAAGATGCGCGGCACGTAGCCGCCGTATTGCGCGAACGCCCCGAGCCACTCCGGCTTCGCGTCGTTGTCCTGCCGGACCATCACCATCTTCTCGGTGAGCGCTTTGACGTCGTCGTCCAGAAAGGCCGGAGCGAGCTCTTTGCAGCGCGGGCACCAATCCGCGTAGACGACGAGGCACAGGGGCTTGCCCGTCTCGGCCGAGATCGAACGCGCCTCGTCCCAGGGCTTCCAATCGACGGTGTCGGTCCACTTGATCGGCGGCTTGCCGCGCTTGCCCGTCTTCTTCTTCGCCTGCGCCGGCTTCTTCTTCACGGCGGGCTTCGGCTTCGGCGTCGCCTTCTTGACCGGCGCGGGCGCAGCCGTCTTCGTTGGCGCGGGCGTCGCCGCCTTCGCCGGGGCGTCCGCGCCCTTCGCACAACCGCCGAGCGTCAGCCCGACCACTAGAGCACCAATCACAAAAGCTCCCGTCGCCCGCGACGCGCCACACAGGCAGGTGCGGCGTTGCTCGTCGTCGACGTGCCTCGGCACGCCTCCTCCTCCCGCCTTGCCCCTGCCAGCGTGGCCCGACCCGTGCTCGGTCCCCTTTTCTGATTGGTGCTCGAGCAACCAGCGCATGCTCAATCCTCCGCAGCTGCCAGGGCTTCGGTGAGCCGCAGCAGGTCGTCGAGATCCGAAGCCCCGGTCTCGAGGTGGGGCAGCACCCAGCAGACGCCGCCGTCGGTCCGGGACTTCAAGCCCTCTGCCAGCGCGGCGTGCGCCTCGACCGTGGCCTGCTCGCCACGCGCCATCGTGGCGAGCTTTCGCACCGCGCTACGCGCCGCCTCAGAGACGCCGGCGGGCAAGAGCGACACGTCTGGGAACGGGCGGCCCGCGAACCCGGCGAGGCTGCGGTTGAGCACGTAGCCGACGAGGGGCAACCCGAGCTCGTCCCGGGTCTTGCGCTCGAAGTACTGCGCCTCGAGCAGCGCCTCCTGCGCGGGAGAGGTCACCAGCAGGAAGCCGACCTGGTCGCTCGCGAAGAAGGCGCGCATCTCGGTCTGGTTGTGGTTCAGGTGACCGAGCAGCCCGGAGAAGAGCTGGAAGAAGACCTGCAAATCGCGGCGCGTGTCTTCGCCGAAGGCGATGTCCATCACGCGCTCGATGAGGCGCGAGGCGAGGCGGCGGATGACGCTGCCCTCGCCCGGGATGAAGAGGCTGAAGACGCGGCCGTCGAGGAACGCGCCCACGCGGTCCGGGGCCTCTAGGAAGCGCAGGGCGTTGCGCGACGGGGGCGTGTCGAGCACGACGAGGTCGTAGCGGTCGTCGCGCACGAAGTCGTGCAGCGCCTCGACCGCCGTGTACTCCTGCATCCCGGCGACCATCGCCGTGATGTTCTGGTAGATGGGGTTCGCCAGCAGCCGGCGCGCGTCTTCCTCGGACTTCGAGAAGCTGCGCACGACGCCGTCGCTGACGAGCTGCGGGTCGAGCATCCACGCGGCGAGCGATCCGGGCGGCTCGACCCCGGCGGCCAGCAGGCGCTCGGCGGGCAGCTCGGTCGGCTCGGGCAGGTTGCGCGACACGCCCAGCGTCTCGGCGAGGCGGCGGCTCGGGTCGATGGTCACCACGAGCACGCGGCTCCCGGCGCGGGCGGCTGCGAGCGCGAGGGAGGCGGAGACGGTGGTCTTCCCCACGCCACCGGCGCCGCAGCACACGAGCACGCGCTTGCTCCGCAGGGTTTGGACGACCTTGCTCAAGCGGCGATCTCGCGGCGCAAGGCTTCGAGCAGATCGGTGTCCGGCTTCGCGACCTCGGGCAGACGCATGATCGGGACGTCGATGCCGCGGAGGCGCTCGAGCTGCTCGGCGGCGGTCGCGATGCGGTGGAACGCCATCGAGCCGTGCATCGGCTGCGTGTGCAGGACCGCGTCGAGGGCGGCACGCTCCTCGGAGGTGAAGGGGTCCCTCGGGAAGCGGTTGAGCACCACGGCGCCGGCCGGGACCTTCGTCTCGCGCAACCCGTCGAGCAGCTCGAGGGACTCGGTGACCGGGAGCTGCTCGGGCAGCGTGACGATCCAGGCGGCCGCCGACTTGGGATGGTTCAGGAACGCCTGTCCCTCGCGCATCGCCGTCGCGATCGGGCCGCGCGGGATGAGGCGGAGCAGGATGTCGGGCAGGCCCGTGAGCGCCAGGGTGTGCCCGGTCGCGGGCATGTCGATGACGATGAGCTCGTGCTCGGGCGTGCCGTCCTTCCGCTGCGCCTTCAGCAACGTGAGCAGGTGATAGAAGACGCCCATCTCGTGGAACGACGGCGCTGCGATGAGGAACTTCGACAGCGACTTCGAGCGGACGGCCGCGCGCACGAGGGGGGGCGCGGGCAGGACCGTGCTCAGGAACGACTCGTGGCCGGCGCGGGCCCAGAGGTGCGCGCCGAGGACACCGTCACCGATGGGCCGTGGGTGCTCGCTCAGGTGTTCCACGCCGAAGTGACGCCCGCATGGGGAGTAGCCGCCTTCGGGGTCGCCCACCTCGGCGAGCAGGACGCGCTTGCCGGCCTGCGCCGCGACGCGGGCGAGGGCCACGGCCACCGTCGTCCGGCCCACGCCACCCTTGCCGGTGACGAGCACGACGCGACGATTGAGGACATTCACGGGCGGGCGCTCTCGGACCTGTTCACGCGAGGGCGGAGTATAGCTCCCCGCCCCCTGATGCACACCAACCTGCCAGTAGATTGTTTGCTACGTTCGGAGAGGACGCAGGGAGGTCGAGAATGCAGCTTCAGATTCCGCCGATCGTCGATGACAACCGGGTGACTCGTAGCTTGCCAATCCCTGTGCGCCGTCAGCTCGAGGCGTGGGTCGACAACGTCAACACGTTGCTCTCGGTGGAGAACCCGCTGGTGATGGGGCGCATGGCGCCTTCGGCGGTGCGCGGGCTCTTTCTCCGCACGGGGCGCAGCGGCCGGACCACCTCGCTGAAGTCGTCGCACCGCGCGCGCATGGACTTCCAATACCCGAGCGACCATCCCGAAATGCGGAGGCTCTACGAGAAGGCCAAGCGTTTGCAGTGGAACGGCGCGACGGACCTCCCGTGGGAGACCGACGTCGACCCGATGAACCCGGAGGTGCCGCTGCTCGCCGAGGACTTCTTCGACTGGGACGTGATGGCCGCGGGCGGCGTGGCCACCGACGAGGCCGGCCGGCTGCGCCTCATCCACGACACCACCTCATGGATGCTGAGCCAGTTCCTGCACGGGGAGCAGGGCGCGCTGATGGCCGCCGCGCAGGTGACCGAGTGCGTGCCCTTCTTCGACGGGAAGCTCTACGGCGCCACCCAGGTCATGGACGAGGCGCGCCACGTCGAGGTCTTCCTCGGCTACCTCGATGACAAGCTCGAGAAGCGCTACGAGATCAACGACAACCTCTTCACCATCATCGACAGCCTGATGACCGACGGCCGCTGGGACATGAAGTTCCTCGGCATGCAGATCCTCGTCGAGGGGCTGGCGCTCGGCGCCTTCGGCACGCTCTACCGGCAGACCTCGGAGCCGCTCCTCAAAGAGCTGCTGCGCCGGGTCATCCACGACGAGGCGCGCCACGTCCGCTACGGCATCCTGGCGCTGAGCGACCTCTACACGAACCACCTGAGCGACCGCGAGCGCATCGAGCGCGAGGACTGGGCCTTCGAGATCGTGCTGCTGATGCGCAACCGCTTCCTCGCGCACGAGATCTACGACGAGCACTACGCCCACCTCATCACGCGCCGCGAGTGGAACAAGGTCATCAACCGCTCGCCCGGGATGCAGGTCTTCCGGAAGGTGATGTTCGAGCGCCTCGTCCCGAATCTGCGCGCCATCGGCCTTTTGACCGAGCGCGTCATGCCCCGCTACGAGAAGGTCGGGCTCGGCCGCTACTTCGGGATGCCCTCGACCGACAAGCTCTCCGACGACCAGCTGCTCGGCGGAGAAGACGCGGCCTAGTCGAGGCGGCCGACGTTTCCGCTTCGGCCCGCGCCGCCTCTCGCGCCCAGGCCCACCACGGTGTTGAGCGAGTTGCCGCCGTCGCCGCGGACGCCGGCGGTGTCTTCGTCGTCGGGGCGCGCGAAGTCGTTCGATGCCGAGTAGTCGGGGGCGCGGTCGTTGTCGTTGTGCAGCAGCACGTCGAAGGAGTGGCCGCCCTGGCCGCCGCCGCCGCCGCCGCCGTGACCGCCGCGGCCGCCGGTGCCGCCGTCGCCGCCCTGGAACGAGCAGAACGCCATCGACAGGCCGTTGCCGCGGGTGCCGCCCTGGCCGCCGTTGCCGCCCTCGCCCCCTGCGCCGCCGTTGCCGCCCGGGCCGCCCTGGCCGCCGAGGCCGCGGGCGATCTCGTTGTCCTCGATGATCGGGAAGTCGTCGGGGCCGCCGGGGCCGGCATCCGAGAAGGTCACGAAGACCCCGAACGCGCCGCCGCCCGCGCTGCCCCCGCCGCCGCCGTTGCCCTGACAGCCGGCGCTCCCTCCGCCGCCGCCCGCCGCGCCGATGTCTTTGCTCGCGTTTTGCCACGCGACGTTGATGCCAGCCGCCGCGCCGCCGCCGCCGCCCCCGCCGCCGGCATCACCTGGGCCGCCGCTGTCGCCGCTGTTGCCGCGCCATTGGCCTCCGACCACGCGGCCCGCGTTGCCGCCGCCGCCCGAACCACCGTCTCCGTCGCTCCCCGGGTCACCCGGTTGGCCGGGTGAGGGGTCGACGGGGCCCATCGCGTCGACGTTGCAGTTGTTCGGGTCCGGCGCGTTGAAGCCCCACGCCCCATTGCCGCCGTCGCCGCCGCGCGCGGTCTCGCCGTCTGCGCCGCCGCCCTCGGGACGCGTCAGCTGGGGGCAGCGGGATCCGCCACCGGCGCCGCCGTGAACCGGGACCAGCTGGCAGACGCGGTGCCCGCCGCGCCCACCGGCGCGCACGAAGAAGTTGTTGCCGGGGTCGGGGTTGCAGGCGCCGCCGTTGAGGTGGAACGACTGCGCGCCTTGGGTGCCGACGGTGCCCGGCTGGCCGCTCGAGCCGCTCTCGCCCGGCGTTCCACGACCTCCGTTGCCGCCGAAGATGCGGTTGTTGGTGATGCTCAGCCGGCTGTTGCTGTCGGAGATGTAGACGCCGTAGCTGTTGCCCGACGCCAGCGGCGACTCGCTGTTGATGACGAAGCCGTCGAGCACGGTGTCGTTGTCGGTGATGTCCCTGGCCCGCACGGCATACTTGTCGGCCGCGTCCGTGCGCCCCTCGATGAGGGTCACGTTGAGGTCCGGCGCGCGCTGCCACGTCGTGCGGTGGTGTCCGCCCAGGACGCTTACGCCGTCCACCAGCTCGATGCTCTCGCGGTAGACGCCGTCGGCCACGCGCACCCGGGCTCGCGCCAGGACGCCGGCGCGGTCGATGCCCTTGCCGATGGTGGCGCACGGGGACTCGACCGTCCCGCAATCCGGGTCGTCCGCCCCGACACCGGCCTCGGAGGAGACGTAGACCGCGCCCGGGTCGACCTCCAGCTCGCACCCGTTATTGGGCACGCCATCCGCGTCGAACCGGCCTGGGGCGCAATCGAAGCCGCACACCGCGAGGCCCGCCTCGACGCGGCAATCCGGCACGACGCCGAAGGCCTGCGGCGCCGGTGCCCACAGCGCCAGGCAGTTGTTGTCGCAGGCCCCGCAATTCTCGAGGCCGACGTAGCGCCCCGCGTCGTCCACGAAGTCCTCGTCCGTGTCGCCGTCGCAGTCGTCATCCTGGAAGTCGCAGCGCTCCTCGTCGCGCCCCGCGACCACCGGCGCGTCGCACAGCACGTCGCCGGCTGCGTCGTCCGCGTCGCACACGAACACGCCGTTGCGCCTGCAAGTGCCGACGCCGGTCGTGCACGGGCGGCCCTTGTCCGGCCAGCGCTCGTCGGTCTCGCCATTGCAGTTGTTGTCGACGTTGTCGCAGAGCTCGATCTCGGGCTCGCCCGCCTCGACGCTGCACGCCACGCCCTCGGCGTCCTCGGTGCACAGGTTCACGCCGTTGCGCTGGCAGATACCCTCGCCTCGCGAGCAGGGGGTGTTCAGCTCCGGGTAGCCCTCGTCGAGGGTGCCGTCGCAGTCGTCATCGAGGCCGTTGCACACCTCGTCGCGCGGGTCGGCCGCCACGGCGTTGCACGCCACATTCGCGCCGTCTTCGGTGCAGAAGAGGAAGCCCTGCCGGCGGCAGGCGCCGACCCCCTCACCACACGGCTCGAACAGGCCCTCGAAGCCTTCGTCGGTCTCGCCGTCGCAGTCGTTGTCCGCGCTGTCACACACCTCCTGCGCCGGATCCCCGGGCACGGCGGTGCATTGCGCCCCGGCCCCGTCCTCGTCGCAGCGCAGCTGACCGGCCCGCCGACAGGAGCCGACCCCGTCGAAGCACGGCACGTCGAGCCCCGGGAAGTCCTCGTCCGTCTCGCCGTCGCAGTCGTCGTCGAGGCTGTTGCAGCGCTCCGCACCCGCCTCTCCGGGCACGACGTCGCACACCGTCTCTTCGCCCTCTTCGGTGCAGACCTGGACGCCGACACGCGTGCACACGCCGACGCCGACCTGACAGATCGCGCCGCGCTCGCCGAAGTCCTCGTCGGCCTCGCCATCGCAGTCGTCGTCGAGGAAGTTGCAGAGCTCCGCCATCGGCTCTGGCGCGGTGCACTGCGGGGCCTCGGCCTCCCGGGTGCAGAGCAGGCGCCCGCTGCAGGAGAGCACCTCGCCCTCGACCTCGACCTCCCGCTCGCAGACCTCGCCCAACCCGAGGATGTCGTCCGTCGCGCCGTTGCAGTCGTCGTCGACCTGGTTGCAGATCTCGGGCACCGGCTCCTGCGCCGTGCAGCCCATCCAACCGTCGTCGGCGTCGCAGGTTTCGCGCCCGAAGCACGCCCCGAGGTCGTTGCTCCGCTCACAGATCCGCTGCTCCCCCGCGTGCGCCGCGTCGCAGGTACACGACCGGGTGCTCGGGACGCATTGACTCGCCTCTGCGCCGACGTCCTCGCAGGTGTGGTCGGGCGGGCAGCTGGTCTCGTCCTCGCAGTCGAGGCCGCACACGCTCACGCCGTCGAGCTCGTGGCAGCGTCCGTTGGGGCAATCCTCGTCCTGCACGCACACGCCGCACAGGCGGTTGCCCGGCGGGTAGCAGATGAAGACGACGTCGGGCTCCGTGTTCGCCACCGCGTGACAGCCCCAGCCGCCGGGGCACCCCTCGTCGAGGCAGGTCATCGAGCAGACGTTGCGGTCCTCGAAGGGCACGCACCAGCCGCTCACGCAGTCGAGATTGTCGGCGCACGGCTCGCGAAAGGCCGCCAGCTCACGGCCGTCGTTCCCGCGGCGCATGTCGATGCGCACCGCCGAGTCCCCGATCGGCAGGAAGAAGCCGTCGCCGCCGCCATCGAGGTCGACCCTCGCGTCATCTCCGCCGTTGTCGCCACCGCTGGAGGTGGTGTCGTCGCAGCCCACGAGCGCGAGCGCGAAGCAGAGAGCGAACCTGAGCATGCAATTCCCCCGATGTTCCCCACCGTCAGCGTCGCCCACGTCGCGCGGTTCGGTCAAAGATTGGTACAACCGCGCCGATGAGCGAGCCGAAGACCATCATCTTTCGCGGCGCGACCGTGCACACGGCGGACACGCCCGCCGAGATCCGCGACGGCCAGGTCGTCGTGCGTGATGGGCGCATCGTCTCCGTCGGCATGGCGGACCAGGCCCCCGAGGACGCAGAGGTCCACGACCTGCCGCGCGGGAGTCACCTCACGCCCGGCCTCATCGACGCCCACACGCACCTCGGCGTGATGCCCGTCGGCTTCGCCAACGAGTCGAAGGACTTCAACGAGATGACCTCCGCGCTGACCCCCGAGGTTCGCGCGACCGATGGGGTCTGGCCGGGCGACGTCGCCTTCGAACGCGCGCGCCGCGGCGGGGTCACGACGGTCTGCGTGCTCCCGGGCTCGGCCAACGTGGTCGGCGGGACGGCGGTGGCGTTGAAGACCTTCGGGCGCAACGTCGAGAAGATGTCGGTGCGCGATCCGGCGGGGTTGAAGGTCGCCTTCGGCCTCAACCCGAAGCACAGCCACGGGCTCAAGTCCGGGCGCATGCCGCTGACGCGGATGGGCGTGGCGGCGCTGTTCCGGCAGGCCTTCGAGCGGGCCCTCGACTACGAGCGAAAGCGCGCGGTCGACGGGAACCACGCGCGTGACGCGGGCCTCGAGCCGATGGTGCAGGCGCTGCGTCGCGACGTGCCCGTCCGGGCCCATTGCTACCGCAGCGACGACATCCTCACCGCGCTGCGGCTGGCCCGTGAGTTCGGGCTGTCGATGGTGCTCGAGCACGCTTACGAGGCCGCGTTCGTGCTCGACGAGGTCGTGGAAGCAGACGTCGCCGTGGTCTACGGCCCTTCGTTTCGGTGCTGCGGCGGCTCGGAGCATCTGCACTTCGACTTCGCCCATGTGAAGACCCTCGACGACGCCGGCGTCTGCGTCGCCCAGATGACGGACCACCCGATCGTGCCCATCGAGCACCTCTCGCTGCAGGCGGGCCTCTGCGTGCGCGCCGGCATGTCGCCCGAGCGGGCGCTGCTCACCGTGACGCAGAACGCCGCGAAGGTGCTGGGCGTCGACCACCACCTCGGCAAGCTGGCGCCGCGTTACGACGCTGACCTCGTGGTGTGGAGCGGGCCGCCGCTGGAGGTGGCCAGCCGCGTCCTGTCGACCTGGATCAACGGACGCTGCGTCTACCGCGACGGCGATCCGCGGCCGGTGCCCGGGGCGGCCTTCGGGTGAACCCGACCGCTCTGCGCGCGCTGCTGCGCGTCGGCACCTCCTCGTTCATCTTCTTCGTCGCCTTCGGCTGCCTGCTCCCCGTCTTTCCGCTGTGGGCCAAACACCTCGGGGGGTCGCTGACCAACGTCGGCATCGCGACGACCCTCGCGGCGGGCGTCGGGTTGGTGCTCGCCCGTCCGGTGGCGGCGCGGCTGATGGAGGGCCGGCGCCGGGCCCCCACGATGGTCCTCGGATCCTTGGTCGCGGCGTGCGCGTGCGAGGCGTTCCCGTGGGTGCCGCGCTTCGACGCGATGCTCGGGCTGCGGCTGGCGCAGGGCTTCGGATTCGGGCTGCTCGGCACCGCGGCCCTCTCGGCGGTGACCGACCTCGCGCCTCCCGAGCGTCGCGGGCAGATCCTGGGCTACTTCGGCGCGGGCAACGCGCTCTCGCTGCTGATCGGGCCCGCCCTGGGTGCCTGGTTCGCGCGGAGCTACGGCCTGGCCGCGACGTTCCACCTGAGCGCCGGGCTGACGATCGCCTCGGTCGCGGTCCTGCCGGGTCTGAAGGAGCCGCCCAAACCGCTCATCGCGGCCGGTGCGCGCCTGCTCGAGGCCTTCACCGGCGGCCTTCGTCCGCTCGTCCTCGCGCACTTCGTGACGTTGTTGCTGCACGGCGCGGTCATCTCGTTTCTGCCGCTGCGCCTCGAGGGGCACAGCGGGTGGATGAGCGTCGAGGCCTTCTTCGCGATCGACGCCGCCGTGCTCATCGTCTTCCGCGGCGCCGTCGGTCCCCGCTTCGACACGTGGGGGCGCGGGCCCTTCATCTTGGGGGGCCTGGTTGCGTTCATCGGTGCGGGCGCGCTGCTCGCCATCGGCGGCGAGGACTGGGTCTACCTGCTCTCGGGGGCGGTCTACGGCTTAGCGATCGGAGCCTACATCCCCGCTGCGAATGCGCTGGTCGGCGACCTCGTCCCCGAGACCCATCGCGCCCGCGGCTTCGCCCTCTTCCTGCTCGCCTTCGACCTGTCGATGGCGTGCGGCGGCGCGATCTTCGGACCCATCGCCGACGTCATTGGCCTGCCCGCCTGCTTCGCAGTCGCCGCAGCTTCGCCCGCCATCGCTTTAGCGCTGCTCGCCGCGACGAGGCCGTGGCGTGCTCGCAGCGGTTGAGGCCCTCATTCAGGGACGGCGGATCGCCGAAGTCGCGACGTTCGACATGCAGCTTCCCAATGAGCCGCTTGCGCCCAAGCCGCACGTATTCGCCCTCCTCCGTGAAGACGTCCTCGATGAGCTCGAGCTCGATGCAGAACGGGCGACCGTCGGGATCCACGGCGCGCACATATTTGGAGGCGGGTCGATTCTTCGAACCCATCGCGGCCGTGAGGTCCCGCCCCTGTACGAAGAACGGGCTGCTCGTACATCCGCAGAGCGTGACGATGGCGAGGGCGCGAAGCATGTCCCGACCTACGACTTCAAACCGTGTGCCAGCGTCATTCGGGTGGATCTGGAGGAGCCGTACCCCGTCGGGCTCGGATCAGAAGCGGCCCGCCACTCCGATCCCGACCCGCGGCTCGTTCTCCGGGATGAACGCTGCGCCGAACACGAGGCCGGTGCCCGCGAGCGCCATCGCGGCCGCGCCGCCTCCGAGGATCACGCCTGCCCGGGTGTCCGCGTCGTTGCCCTCGAGCGCGCCGACCGCCGCGAGGCCCAGCAGCGCCCCGACCCCGATGCCCAGCCAGCCGACCGTGCGCACGGTCTGGTCGAGGTCGTCCTTCTCGACGGCGACCTCACCACGCATCCCGCCGGGTCGACCGACCGCGGCGATGTCGAAGTCGACCCCGTCGACCGACTCGATGTGGCTGGCGTTGATGCGGACGGGATGGCCGTCCTCGTCGACCGCGTCGATGTACGGGTCGTTCTCACCGCCGACGAATTGTCGCTGGGCGCCGAGGACGTCGTTCGCCTGGACGGTGTAGCCGGTGCTGCACCCGGCGACGGACGCGGCGAGGGCGAGGCAGAAGATGGGACGCATTGTGGACCTCCGTAGACCGGTCCTGCTTGTGCACCGCGTGTGCCACGCCTGGATCCGCGGAGCCGCGTGGACATCGTCAACAGCGGGCTACAGCTGGCGTGTGACCGTTCAGTCGCTGAGATGGACGGTCGTGAGCTGGGTGATGCACCGCGTGCAGACGCCACAGCAGGGGCTTCTCGTGCATCCAGCGGTGCATCCAGTATTGCCCGAGCTCGGCGATGACCAGCACGGGGCTCCACTTCGCGCCGAGCCCAAAGACCGCGAGGGCGAGCCCGCCACCGAGCACGACGGGGAAGACGAGGTAGGAAGCGAGGCGTCTCACGCGCCCAATTGTACCGCGTTTTCGGACGGGTCGACGCGCAAAGTAGAACGTGTTCTACTTTCGCCGTGAACGACTGGGACGAAGAAGCAGACGTCGTCGTAGTGGGCTTCGGCGGCGCCGGCGCATGCACGGCTCTGGAGGCACGCGCTCGCGGCGCAGATGTGCTGGTGGTGGACCGCTTCACCGGGGGCGGCGCGACGGCGATCAGCGGCGGCGTGGTCTACGCGGGCGGCGGCACGCACATCCAGGCGGACGCCGAGGTCAGCGACGACGTCGAGGCGATGTACGCCTACCTCTCGATGGAGGTGAAGGACGCGGTCGCCCCCGAAACGCTGCGCCGCTTCTGTGAGCAGAGCGCCGAGAACATCCGCTGGCTCGAGGGCCACGGCGTGCCGTTCGAGGGCAGCCTCTGCCCGGTGAAGACCTCGTACCCGAGCGACAAGTACTTCCTCTACTTCTCCGGCAACGAGTCCTTCGCGCCCTTCGCTGACAAAGCCCGACCCGCGGCGCGCGGCCACCGCGCGAAGGGGAAGGGGCTGCCCGGCGCGAGCTTCTACGCCCCGTTGCAGGCTGCGACCGCCGAGTCTGGAGTGCGGGTCAGCGATTACAGCCTCGCGACCGAGCTCATCCGCGAGGGCGACCGGGTCGTCGGGGTGGTCGTGCAGCGCATCGAAGGCACCCAGGCTCGCTGGAAGCACCGCCTCCTCGCGAAGCTCGCCACGAAGATAAACCCGTACCACCCGAAGACCGCGCGCCGGATGCGCAAGCACATCGCCGACATCGAGGCCCGCCACGCCACGACCCGGCGCTTCCGGGCGCGAAGCGGGCTGGTGCTGTCTGCGGGCGGCTTCGTCTACAACCGCGAGCTGGTGGCCGAGCACGCGCCCGGATACCGCCCCGGCTTCCCGCTCGGAACGACCAGCGACGACGGCAGCGGCATCGGGCTGGGCCAGAGCGCGGGCGGCGCCACCTCGCATATGCACCGCGTCTCGGCGTGGCGCTTCATCAACCCGCCCGAAGCGTTCACCCGCGGGGTGCTCGTCGACGCAGGCGGCGACCGCTACGTCAACGAGCAGCTCTACGGTGCGGCCGTCGGCGAGGCGATGGTCGAGCGCGCGGCCGGCGCGGCCTTCCTCGTGATCGACCACGCGTTGTGGAAGCTCGCCAAGAGCCAGGTCGGTGGCGGGCAGACCCACTGGTTCCAGACCGCGCCGACGCTGCTCAACCTCTACACCAACGCGCGCAAGGCCGACTCCATCGAGGCGCTCGCGAAGCGCTGCAAGATGGAGCGCTTGCCGCAGACCGTCGCGGCCTACAACGCGCAGAACGGCGACGATCCCTTCGGAAAGACGGCCCACGCGGTGCTCAAGACGCCGCCGTTCTACTCCATCGATTGCTGCATCGCCTCGCGCCGCTTCCCGTGCCCGACGCTCACCCTCGGCGGCCTCGTCGTCGACGAGCAGACCGGCGCGGTCCAGCGCGACGACGGCACCTCCGTCCCCGGCCTCTACGCTGCAGGCAGAAACGCCGTCGGCGTCTGCTCACAGCAATACGTCAGCGGCCTGTCCATCGCCGACTGCGTATTCTCGGGACGCCGCGCCGGCCGCCACGCCGCCCAGGAGGGCTGAAACCACATGCCGATGCCCACCGGCCTCGGGGTCATCGACCTCATGCTCAACGTGCCCGGCGAGGACAACTCGAAGTGGTACGAATTCATGCGCCCGCTCTTCCTCGACGAGGAGTCGCGCAGCGTCTTCGAGATGCCGGTTCAGTACATGTTCAAGGACATCCCCGAGACGGGCAGCCAGAGCGACTACATCGCCTACACCATCGACCAGATGGACCGCTTCGGCATCGAGCGCGCGATGGTCGGCATCAGCCAGCCCGACGGCCACAACGCCGAAGCCATCCGCCGCCACCCGGACCGCTTCTTCGGGAGCTACGAGGCCAACCCGAATAACGGCATGGACACCGTTCGCGCCATCGCGCGCCTGCACGGCGAGGGCGCCATCCGCTGCGTCACCGGCTTCCCCTCGGGCCTGTGCCCGCAGGTGCCCATCGACGACAAGCGCTGGTACCCGGTCTACGCCAAGTGCTGCGAGCTCGGCCTGCCCATCGCGATGTGCGCCGGCGTACCCGGCCCCCGCCTGCCCATGTCACCGCAGAAGGTCGAGCGCATCGACGAGGTCTGCTGGTTCTTCCCCGAGCTCAAGTTCGTGATGCGCCACGGCGCCGAGCCCTGGACCGAGCTGGCCGTGAAGCTGATGCTCAAGTACCCGAATCTGCACTACATGACGTCGGCCTTCGCCCCGAAGTACTACCCCAAGGCGATCGTCGACTACGCCAACACCCGCGGGGCCGACAAGATCCTGTACGCCGGCTACTTCCCGATGGGCCTCTCCCTCGAGCGCATCTTCCGCGAGCTGCCCGACGTGCCCTTCCGCGACCATGTCTGGCCCAAGTTCCTGCGCGAGAACGCCCTGCGCCTCTTCGACCTCGACGGCTGATCGCACGCGGCGTCCCTGGTCATCACGCTTGCGGAGAGCTACTGACCGCAGACCGTGCAGCGCGGCTGCTCGCCGCCTTGCCCCTGCTCCTCGCAGCCGCCGCCGGAGCGATCTACCAGCAGGCAGCTGGCGCCGCCGCAGTCGCGCGCGGTGACGCACGCACAATTCTCGCCGGGGATGCAGTCGATCGCGCACGCACCATCAGCCCCGCATGTCGCGAGCTGCCAGACGTCCTGCGCCGAGAAGTCGTCGTGCTGTTGGTAGTAGGCGCGGCACGTGGCGGCGCCCTCCGCGGGGTCGCTCGGGTCGCAGCATACGTCACTGGTTGCCGCCCACGGGACTCCGTCGGCTCGCGTGGCCGTCTCGGGGCGGCGGGCGGTGTTGATGCAGTAGACGCCGTCCGCCGGCGGGACGAAGCGCCACACCTCCTCCCGATTGTCGACCGGATTGCCGCCGCCGCAGCTCCCGGCGTGCGCATCCCCGCCGCGCAGGACGTCCCCGATGTGGCGAGCCGTGCCGTCCGCGAACGCGACCTCGTACGGCGACCCGCAGGTGCCCTCGCCGACCACGTCGCAGTAGCCGCTCTCGGCGCAGTCCGGGTCGGCGCAGTCGACCAGCAAGTCGCCGTCCTGGTCGCGCTCGTCCCGACAATCCTCCACGTCGAGCGCGGCGCAAGGGGCGAGCCGCACGTCGAGCACGAAGTCCCCCCGCGGCTGGGCCAGGCTGCCGTCGACCCGCAGGTAATAGGACTCGCCGGCGCTCACCTCGAATTGCAGCCTGGATTGCCGGCTGTACGCAGAGTTGTCGTCGCACGCGATCCCCGTGTCCTCGCCCACGAACACGCGCGGGCAGCGCCCCCCGACCTCTAGCAAGGTGTCGAAGTCCGAGCCGAAGCTCTCGATGCACGCCACCCCGTCGGCCGGCGCGACAAGCTCGAAGTAGAGGTCCCCCCCATCGCCGCCCCCGTCGCAGGCGCGATGGGTCTGCTCGACATCGGGCCGGCCTTGGTTGCTGCCCTCGAAGCGCGCGTCGAAGCCGAGCGGGATCGGGTTGTCGCAGGACCCCTCGAGAGCGACGCAGCGCGGGTGCTCGGTGCAGTCTGTGTCGTGGCAGTCGAGCCGCCCGTCGAAGTCGTTGTCGCGCTGGTCGCCGCAACGCTCCGGCGCCGCTTGCGGGCACGGCTCGAACGCGACGTCGAGCTGATACCCGGCGCCGTCGTCCTCCTGCTCGACGAAGACGTGATACGCACGGCCCGCGACTGCGTCGAATTGCACGACCGCCCACGTCTCTTCGACACCGACGTCGACGTCCCAATCGCAGGCGCGCTCGGTCTGGACCTCGGCACACGCTTCACGCACATAGAGCGCGCAGTCGTGGTGGCCTGTGCGCCGGCCTCCGACGGGGAGGGTACCGTCGTGCTGCCGGGGGACGACTCTGGCGTACTCCCCGGGACAGACGGCGGGTCGCCCGGAGGCCCGGGCGCGATCGTGTTCAGCCAGACCATCGACGGGACCAAGTCGGTGACGGGGATCGTCGAGACGGAGGACGGCTACGTGGTCGCCGGCGGAGCCGATGGCGAAGCGGGTCAGCTGTGGGTTGCCGGGATCGACGCGCGCGGTCAGTTGCTCTGGGAGAAGAAGTACGGCGGGGCGAGTTGGGAAGTGGCGTACGGGATCGCCCCTGCTGCTGACGGTGGGTACGTCATCGTCGGCCGCACGGGGTCGAAGGGTGCGGGTAGCTGGGACGGGTGGGTCCTCCGCGTGGATGGGGAAGGCGAGATCGTGTGGGACCGCACGCTCGGCGGCGACGGAATCGACCTGGCGTTCTCGGTCACCGCGGCGCCTGGCGGGGGGCACGTCGTCGCGGCCCTCTACGACAACACCGCTCTGTGGCTTCTGGGACTCGACGACGGAGGAGACAAGGTCTGGGAGCAGAAGCTCCCGGGCGTGGTCAAGCGGGCTCCCGTCTCCATTCACTCGGCGATGGACGGCGGAACCATCGTGGCCGCGAGCAAGAAGAAGGGATCGTCCGGTATCGGGTGGGTGGTGAAGCTGAGCGCCGCCGGCGAGATCGAGTGGCAGAAGGAGTTCGCCGGAACTGCGGAGGCGGCCAGCGCGGTGCCACGAGGCGATGGGTATCTCATTGCCGGCGCGAAACGAGCTCGCGACGACGACGACGACGATGACGACGACACGGACGCATGGCTGGCGATGACGGACGCCTCCGGTGAGGTGTTGTGGGAGCAGGTCTTCGGAGGCGCTGGGGTCAACAGCGCGCTCGACGTCTACCCCACGAAGGACGGAGGCGCCGTGATTGCAGGCGAAGCGCCGTCGTCGAGCGGCGACAGCTCCGATGTGCTCGTGGCCCGCGTCGACGGTGAGGGGACGCCCGTCTGGGAACAGAAGTTCGGCGGCGAGTTCGACGACATCGGCATGGCGCTGATCGAAACGAAGGACGGCGGGATCGCCGTCGTGGGGGAGAAGGGAACAGCTCCGACGTACGAGTCCGTCGGCTGGATGTTGAAGCTCGACGCGAATGGCGGCAACACGTGTACGGAGGGAGAGAAGACGTACCTCGGCTGCCAAGACGAGGACGTCGTCTGGCTCGACGGATGTGGTGCGATGCTCGAGACGGCGGAGACGTGCGGCGAGGGCAGCCGGTGCGCAGGCGGCGCCTGTGTGGATTGCAGCCCGCGCGACCACAAAGGCTGCAGCGAAGACGACGTGTATTGGTTCGACACGTGCGGCGAGAAGGGAGAACTCGCCATGCGCTGCGAGGACGGCGCCCACTGCGACGGCGGCCGGTGCGAGACCCCATGTCAGCTGTCGAACTGCAGCGCCAGCGGGTTCAGCTACAGCTGCGCGAGCGCCAGCTCCACGACCGACTACGCATACGGAGGATCCGGCCCGGAGGGGATCTCCAGCGTGACGACGACCTACGACAACGGGCACGTCGTGACGTGCACATTCAGTTCGAGCAGCAGCGGCAGTTGCCGCGACGACACGATCGCCGCCTGCGGATTCTGACTACGCCATTTGCAGGTGGCGCCGCTCGCCGCGTTCGAGGTCGCTGACACGGCCGCCTAAGCCATCGCGACCTCCGCTCCGTCCCTCAATCATGAGAACTTTCTTGACCCTGCTGTGCTGCGCCGGCCTCGCTGCCGCGGCTCCATCCACCAAGCGCGTCGTGAACCTGCCCGAGAAGCACGACGCCGAGATCCGCGACACCGAACTCTACGTCGACGGCAGCCTGGCCCCCGCCGGCACCTACGTCTTCTCCGACGGCAGCGCCTTGGTGGTGCGTCCCGACGGGCGCCTCGAGGTCCACAATGTGAAGAACGGTGACGAAGCGCTGTCCGTTCGTTAGGCGCACCTCGTAGCGATTGACCCGCGGCCGGCGGGCCATCACGCTCCGGTTGATTCACGTCAACCTGGAGCACCTCCATGCGCGTCCTCGCCGCCGCCCTCCTGCTCGCCCTGCCTGCTGCCGCCGACGAGACCGCCGAGGCGAAGGGTCTGCGGATCACGCAGGAGAACGACGCAAAGAACAGCGGCTACAAGAGCGCCTCCGGCGAGATGGCGATGCTGCTGGTCAACGCGCACGGTGACGAGGTCACGCGCAAGATGACCTTCCAGGGGCGCGAGGTCGCAGGGGACGGCGACCGCTCGCTCATCGAGTTCCTGATCCCCGCGGACGTGAAGGGCACCCGGATGCTCACCTGGTCGCACAAGAAGGACCAGGACGACCAATGGCTCTTCCTGCCGGCCTTCAAGCGCGTCAAGCGCATCTCCGCCCGCTCCCGCACGGGCTCGTTCATGGGCAGCGAATTCGCCTACGAGGACCTCGGCAGCCAGGAGGTCGAGAAGTACGCGCACAAATGGCTCAAGGACGAGGCGCTCGACGGCCGCAAGACCTGGGTCCTCGAGCGCGTTCCGGTCGGCAAGAGCGGCTATACGCGGCAGGTGGCGTGGGTCGACCAGGAGTACGGCAGCCCGCTGAAGATCGACTTCTATGACCGCAAGGGCGAGTTGCTCAAGACGATGACGTTCGCCGACTACAAGAAGCTGGATCGCTGGTGGCGCGTGCACCGCATCGACGTGGTCAACCACCAGACGCGCAAGAAGTCGACGCTGACCTGGAGCAACCAGAAGCTCGGCCAGACCTTTGACGACGACGCCTTCGATTCCGAGTCGCTGGCCGACGATTGAAGCCCCTCTTTCTGCTCTGCCTCCCGGCGCTCGCCCTCGCGAGCACCTCCAGCAAAGGATCGGTCGCCCTCGAAGGTCGCGCCTTCTGGCCCGACGACGAGGACGTCACGGAGGACTTCGGCGCTGTCCTCGTCGGGCGCCTCGAGTGGAAGGGCAAGCACAAGCCCCTCCGCGAGAAGCTGCGCGTGGTCGGTCGGGTGGCGGCCATCGACGAGGACCGCTCGAACTTCGTCGTGGAGGAGGCGTGGGTCCAGTTCCGTTCGAAGTACGTGCGCGTCCTGGCGGGCGTACAGCTGCTCAACTGGACGGCCACCGAGGCGTTCCACCCCGCGGACGTCGTCAACAGCCGCAACTTCGACGGCAACGTGGAGAACCCGGACAAGGTCGGCGAGCCGATGGTCTCGGTGAATCTTCGCCTCTTCGGCGTGCACCTCACCGGCTACTACATGCCCGTCCGGATGGATCCGATCCTGCCCGGCGGGGCGTCTCGCCTGAGTTTCGGAGGGCCCGGTGTATCGCTCGATGATCCGCTCTGGGTTGGTCGCAACGGCGCCCTCGACGACGGCCGCTTCGAGCACCAATGGGCGGCGCGCCTCGCCACGACCTTGGGCAGCGCCGACATCTCGCTGCACGCCATCCAGCACAACGACCGCAGCCAGCCGGGCATCGCGTTCGAGACATGGGACCTGCTCCCCACCACCGGAGGGACGCCGACGCCGCGCCCCGTGTACGGCTTCGTCACCCAATACGGACTGACCTACGCCCACGCCGTGTGGGACTTCGTGCTCAAGCTCGAGGGCGCGCACCGGCGCTTCGAGGACGTGCAGTCCAGCCTCCTGTACACGATCCAAGGCGGTGACAAGCCCGACCACACCTTCGTCGCCGCCGGCCTCGAGTACGGCTGGAGCTACGAGACTGCCGGTCAGGCCACCGTCATCCTCGAGGGTCAGGCGATCGTCGACGTCGACGACGAGGAAGAGCGGAAGGCGCTGAGTCCCTTCCAACGCGACGCCCTCGTTGGCTACCGCCACGACTTCGACGACGCCGCCGGGACCAACTTCACCCTCGGCGCCATCGTCGATCTCGAGGGCGACGCCGTGCTCGGCACCCTCACCTTCGGCCGCCGCCTCGGCGAGACCTGGAGCGCCGCGCTCAGCGCCCGGCTGACCTTCGCAGGCGACGGCCCGCTCGAGGCCATCGACGCATCCCACTTCGCGCAGCTCACGCTGGCGCGCCACTTCTGATCCGCACCGGAGGCGCCATCTTGATGCCCGCAGCGATATTGATGCACCGGTGGCGACGGTCGCTGACACCGATGCCGGCGTTGCTCCTCCTCGACGCACCTCTGGTGCGCCTTCGTCGTCGCGCCTTGGCCTCGATGCCAGCGCCTCGCCGCCACCGGTTCATCAATCCCGCTGAGGTCATCTAATGGGCGACCGATTCGTCAACTTCGTCGTCGACAAGCCCTGGATCGCGATGCTCTGCGGGCTGCTGCTCGTCATGGCGCTCGCACCGGGTGGTCAGCACATCCGCGCCGACTTCAGCTACCGCGTCTGGTTCGGCGACGAGGACCCGCTGATCGTCGAGTTCGACGCGTTCGAGCGCCGCTTCGGCAACGACGAGTCGACGATGGTCGTGATGCACAGCCCGTCGGGCATCTTCGACGAAGAGTCGGCAAAGCTGCTCGTCGATCTCACGTCGCGCATGTGGACGATGCCCGACGTCGTCCGCGTCGACTCGCTCGCGAACTTCAACTGGGTCCACGCCGACGGTGACGACATCATCGTCGAGCCAATGCTGCCGGACGACGAGCCGCTCACCGCGGCGCTGATCGCCCAGCGGAAGAAGGTGGCGCTCGAGCACGAGCTCCTGCCCGGCTGGCTCGTCTCGAAGGACGGCAAGACCGCTGTCATCTTCGCCACGCTCAAACCCGCGCTCGACTCCGCGCTCGACCACAGCGTGAGCGTGGAGGCAATGAAGGAGATGCTCGCCGAGATCCCGGCGGGCGACCACGTCTTCCACCTGACCGGCGGCGGTCCGCTCTCCTACTTCTTCAAGGTCACCTCCACCGCCGACCTGCAGCGGCTGCTGCCGATCGTCTTCGGGCTCACCATCCTCTTCCTCATCGTGATGTTCCGCCGCCTCGCGGGCGTGGTGCTCCCGCTCGTCGTCGTCTTCCTGGCGGTCTTCGGGACGATGGTCACCACCGGCTGGGTGCGCATCCCGCTGTCGAACATGACGACGATCCTGCCGCAGGTGGTGATGGCCATCGCCATCGCCGACTCGGTGCACATCCTCGTCAACTACTTCCGCGGCCTCTCCGCCGGGCTCGAACGCCGCGAGGCCGCGCGCTACACGCTCAAGAAGAACCTGCAGCCGACGCTCCTGACCACGCTGTCGACGATGCTGGGCTTTCTCAGCTTCTCGACCGCCTCGGTCATGCCCATCGCCCATCTGGGCCTGCTCGCCGCGGTCGGCACCCTGCTCGCCTGGCTGTTCACCTACCTGGTGCTCGGGCCGCTCTGCGTGGTGCTGCCGCTGAAGGCGCGCGGCCCGCCCATCAGCGACCTCAACGAGGCGTCGCCGCGCGCGAACCGGATCGCCGACATGCTCATCGCTCGCCGCCTCCCGATCACGGCCATCGCCGGCCTCGTCACGGCCGTCGCCATCGGTTTCGCCCTCAAGAGCGAGGTGAACTCAGACCCCTACAAGTACTTCGCCGAGGGCACGCCTCTGCGGGTGGCCTCCGATTTCATCGAGGCGCACGTGGGTGGGTCATTGGCGACCGAGATGGTGATCGATTCTGGCGCAGAGGAGGGCATCAAGGATCCGAAGTTTCTGCAGAGCGTCGAGCGCTACCAGAAGTGGATCCAGGAGCGGCCCTTCGTCTCGAAGGCGAACTCGATCGTCGACATCATCAAGTCGATGAACCGGTCCTTCAACGAGGAGGACCCCGCCTTCTACAAGGTGCCCGACGACCGCCGCGCCATCGCCGCCCTGAACATGCTCTACACGATGAGCCTGCCCCAGGGGATGAACATCAATGATCGCGTCTCGCTGAAGAACGACGCGATTCGTCTCACCTCCTTCTGGACCATCCACGACTCGAAGACGGTGCTCGCGGCGATTGACGAGATCGTCGCAAAAGCCAGTGATTACGGGCTCAAAGTGCACATGACGGGCAAGGGCCAGCTCTGGCAGCGGATGAACCCGTACGTCGTTCGCAGCTTCGTCGTGTCGCTCATAACGGCTGTCGTGGCGATGAGCATGCTGCTGATCGTGGCGTTCCGATCGGTGAAGTTGGGGCTGCTCGCGATGGTCCCGAACGGGGTCCCGCTGGTCCTCGGCGCCGGGCTCCTGGCGGCCCTCGGCAAGCCGCTCGACGTCGGAACGGTGGTCGTCTTCAGCGTCTGTCTGGGCATCGCGGTGGACGACACGGTGCACTTTCTGTCGAACTTCGGGCGCCTGCGCGACCAGGGTCAAACAGCCCGTGATGCCATCGCACAGGTCTTCACCCACACCATGCCCGCGCTCGTCACGACCACCGTTGTGCTGGTCACCGGCTTCGGGGCCTTTGCCTTCGCGGCGTTTATGCCGAATCAGTGGTTTGGAATCATGGTCGCAACCATCCTGACCTTCGCGCTCGTCGCGGACGCTGTTTTGCTGCCCGCGCTCCTCACTGCACGGGAGCGCGACCAGCCTGAGCGGCGCCTGAGCGGGAGCCCGCCGTCGTGATCCGAGTCCGCCGCCAAGAGTGGCCCATGCTCCTCGGCATGGCGGCGTTCGCGTTCCTCGCGGTGGCGGTCGCGATCCTGATTCGCACCTGGTCCGACACCGCCTTCCTCGCCCACTTCGACGTCGCCTGGCTGCCGCTGCTCTTCGTGGTGTCGGCCTTTGTCTTCGCGCCGACGACCCTCGGGTACGCCTGGCTCGCGCGCCGCGTTCCGCTCATCCCACTCAACACCGCGCTCCTGGTGTTCTTCGCCGGCGCCACGGCGGTCTGCCATCTCCTGGCGGGTCCGGCGTGGAGCGTCTTCGCGGCCATCCTCGTGCTGTCGGTCATCAGCCCGCTGGTCAACGTGGTCTGCTGGTCCATCGTGCTCGAGCGGCTGAGCAGCCGGCAGGCGCGACGTCTCATCCCCCTCGTCGGCGGCAGCTCCACGGCAGGCGCGGTGGGCGGCGGCGCGATCGGCGTGTGGATCATCGAGCACCTCAGCACCGGCGCCCTGCTGTGGGGCGTGGTCGTCATCCTGCTGCTGATGCTGCCGTTGCCGCGGCTGGTGGCGGGCTCCTGGACGATGGGCCGTCACGAGAGCACCGAGGCGCGCACCACGTTCCGCGAAGGGCTGTGGGCCCTCGTCGGCAACAAGCTGCTGCGCGTGGTCGGCGGCGCGACTTTCCTGATGGCGGTGACCACCAACCTCGTCGACTTCATGCTCAAGGCCCACCTCCAGGCGAACCTGAGCCCCGACCAGATCGGCCTCTTCTTCGCGAGCTTCCACAGCATCACCAACCTGGCGGTGCTCGTCGTGCAGGTGCTGGTCGTCACCCCGGTCATCAACCGCGTCGGCCTCGGCCCGAGCTTCGCGATGCACCCGCTCGTGGTGCTGGTCGGCGCGCTGGCCTGCGTCGTCTTCCCCGTGCTCGCCGCCGTGGCGGTCCTGCGCGGCGTCGACACCATGCTGAAGTTCACCTTCCAGACGAACACGCAGAACATGGTCATCACGCCGGTGCCGCTGCTCGAGCGCACGCAGGCGAAGGTGTTCCTCAAGGGGATGATCTATCCGCTGGGGGGCCTGGCCGCCGGCGCGCTGCTCGCGCTCATCACGTACTTCGACGGCACCACCGGGATCGGCGTCCCCATCATCGTGTCGCTGCTCTCCGTCGGGTGGCTCGCGATGGCGGGCCGGGTGCGCCCGGTCTACCTGCATCAGCTGGAAGAGAACCTGCTCGTGAAGGTGCGGCCCGGGCTGACCGGGGAGCCGACCTCGCCCGGCGAGCTGCGCACCATGTTGCGCGCCCATCTCTCCGCGCTGAGCACGTTGCACGCCCGCAGCAGCGAGGACGTGGTGCGCGCCGAGCTGCGCCGCCACCTCGACGAGTTCTTCTCGGCGTTCGGAATGCTGGTCGGCGACGAGAACGGCATCTCGGAGACCGCCGACCGCTTCCGCGAGGGCGACGACAAGGCCCGGTCGGACGCGGTCGAGCTGCTCGACGGCCTGTGCCGCGACCAGGGCATCAACGACGCAGGTGCCGTGCTGGAGATGCTCTCGGAGCAGCCGTCGCTGGTGACGGCCGCGTAGCCGGACGACGGTGACGGCGGTCCCCGCTCGGGCTTGTGCGGGTCCCCCATCTTCAGTATGACAAACTTGTTTTTCGGGCGACCCGCTAAAGCAAGTTTGTCATATCCAATATTTCACTGGCAGTCGAGGGAGCCGCTCCCGCTTGCAATGCTCGCCGACGAGTTCACCACTCGTTTCGCCGGAGAGAGCGATCTCATTGAGTTCAAACAGGGGGTCTCCGACCGGAAGCTGCAAGACGCGATTGTCGCATTCTCGAACACGGACGGCGGCGTTCTCCTGATTGGTGTGACCCCGCGCGGGTTACCCGTCGGGATCAGTATGGATGGCGAGCTCGAGGCACGCCTCCACCGCATTGTGGCGGATGTGCACGACGCGGCCCGGTACACAATTCACCGGCTCGATGTAGGTCGGCGACTGGTCGTGGTCATCAGCGTCGACCGGAGACGAGAGGGATTCGCGCAGACGGTT